>Ga0247814_10000082_pt1 | contig 91650 bp, 81 predicted proteins | sample UWRJL179409R1_FD_179947 | JGI IMG/M metagenome (GOLD analysis project Ga0247814, IMG submission 179947) | Plant litter microbial communities from Arlington Agricultural Research Station in Wisconsin, United States - UWRJ-L179-409R-1 | ecosystem: Environmental > Terrestrial > Plant litter >... | reverse complement strand
GTTGATCACCACCAGCGATGAGTCAGATTGTACATATTCCTGTTTAAAAAATTCGCCTGCTTTTAGCGGGATATTATATGTTTTAGCATACTGGTTATCGCTTATCAATAATTGTGATGCAAACGCCTGTTCTACATTGTCGCCAGCCTTATACGTACGTAAATAGTTGCTGTTGCTGCCATCAGGTATCTCCCACGATAGTGTTACCGAGTTTACCTGATTTAATTTTGATAGCTCATAACGAATGTTCTCCATTTTTTGTACCCCCGGTTTAGACCAATTGCGCGGCAACTGGGCGTATACTACATACTCTTTATCAAAACCCAGGTTTTTGCCAAAGAAAAGATCTACTTGCTTTGAAATAATTATAGCGGCTATTAACGCAACCGCGGCCGTGGTAAACTGAAATGCGATCAATGTCTTTCTGAAAAACACATTGTCTCTCACCCGGTCGCGCTTACCCTTTAACGAATCGATAGATTTTAGTGATGATAATACAATTGCCGGATACAACCCGGCTGCCAATCCTATCACCAAAGCAAATAATAAAAGACCCAGGTAAAAATAGTAGGGGAAAGATAATATCCCGGTCATCTCGGTAGCCAAAAGGTCAGAAAAAAACGGCTCTGCCAGCACATATATACCGGGTGCCAATAGTGTCGCAATTAACACCATCAATATCGACTCCGTTAAAAACTGACCAATAAGCTGCTTTCTTAAGCCGCCTAAAACCTTACGGATACCCATCTCTTTCATCCGCTCTGCCGAACGACTGATACAAATATTTACAAAGTTGATAACCGCCATCAACAGAATAAATAAAGCAATGCAGATAAGTGTAAAAAGTGTTTTTTTAACTACAGGGTTATCCTGATAAAAAGTTTGAAGGTTAACCAGGTAGGGGTCAAGATTCGCTGCAATTTGCGGGGACGCATTTGCTTTAATAAGCGTTTTCATTGGGCCTACCAGATCCTGGGGCTTAACACCTTCTCTCAACTCCACCAATCCAACAATGCCTACGTTGGCCCAGTTATCTAAATCTCGCCCCAAAAACTTTACAGCTAAAGCAGGTAAAAAAAAGGTACTGTTACTTTGTTCAATTACATTGGTTACTGAGTTTTTGCGGTATTTGGCCAGTACCCCGGTAACCACAAAATCGTGCTTATCACCTTTAAAACTTTCAATGGTAAGGGTTTGGCCAACGCAATCGGTTGTGCCGAAATATTTTACTGCCTTTTCGGCTGTTATTACAACCGAAAACGGGTCGTTTAGAGCAGTAACTGCATTGCCATGCAATAGCTTAAAGCCATACATGTTTATAAACGAGCTGTCGCCAACCTGCAGGCTCTCGCGGAAAGCCTTATTTCCCTTTGAGACATTAGATGTAACCCCATCCCAATGATAATAATTGGCAATAAGGTGCGGATAGTTTTGTTTTAAAGCTTGTGGTAGGGCCGCAGGTGTAGCAAAATCATAACCCAGGCCATCCTTTTTCCATTTGCTTTTAATGATGTACTGGTTGTCGGCATTTTTCAACTCGCTGTTAACGGTTGATTCCTGCCATACATAAACAGCTATAACCAGCGTAAAGCTGATACCCATTGACAGGCCAAAAATATTGATGAGCGAAAAAAACTTGTGCTTCCAGATGTTTCGCCAGGCAATGATAAGGTAGTTTTGCAGCATAGAGGGTGGGTTATTTATCAGCTAAAATAAACCCTAACCTTCAGAACGTAAAAACATTAACATATTTTAACTTTTGTTTAAACTTGAAACTGGCGATTTTTTGATCTATAATAAAGCTCCAAGCTACTTTGTTACTACTTTTTGCTATAATTGAGGCTTAATATAGGCCTTATCAGTGCAATGGTTAAGTACATTTTGGGATTCTTGCTTTTTTGGACAAGTACTGCGTTCGGTCAAACGTTTTATGTTGGCACCAATATGGGTCAAATTAAGCGGGTTATATTAAATGGCAGCAATGCAACATATGAGGACATTGCCCTGTGTACCGATTTGTCCGTTGGTTCTTTGGCTATACATAAAAATGTTTTGTATTCGGCAAATGGCTATATACAATACATGTCCACCATATCCGGCAATACGCTAATCAATTGTACCGCGGTGGCCAACATCCCCCTGTCAAATGCCCTTACTATTGATAGTCAGGGTTCGCTATACTCTGTAAACGGCCACAATTTGTATAAGACTGATGTTAACGGTGTCACTAGTTTAATCGGTACGATGCCTTATACCTCATCAGGCGATCTGGCTTTTTTCGGCGGAACTTTATATATGGCTTCTCCAGTTGGTATTGTTGAAGTAGATTTAAGTAATACGCTGTTAAGCAAACTTATTATACCCAGTAGTCTTACAATTTTTAGCATTACCACCGCTGCCTACAGCAGTATTAAAAATAAACTTTATGCTTTGGCTATTAATAATAATATCACCAGTATTTACGAGGTTGATTTAATCAATAAAACGCTTGGCGATATCATTACCACCTTACCTTTTCAAGCTGATGATGCGGCAAGTAACGCAGAGGACGGAACGTTGCAACCAATTGAAATAAGAACAATACAAACCGTTAACGATTGTCCGTATACCGGTAAAGGTACGGTACAGATCGTTTGCGAAAACGCAATGACTGATTATACTTATACGCTGAACGGAGTTACTAATAGCACAGGTATTTTTAACAATGTTTCACCCGGGAATCACAGTGTTACAATCAAATCGGCAATTGAAACCAAAACTACTACCATTAATGTAAGTTTGCCAATTGAAAAACCAACCTTAAAAGTAAGTAAAATTAACCCCTCGTGTAGCGAACAAGGTACTATCCAAATAGCTGCAGTTGCAAACGATGATCTTTTTCAAATACAGTATGACGGCGATCTTTATAGTATAGACTATATGTTTACTGATCTTACACCGGGAAATTATCATTTTGTAATATTAAACAAAACCGGGTGCAAGGTTGATTATGTGGATGTGTCTTTAAGCCAGGAAGTATGTCCGGTAACAATAGTAGAAACGGTAATTACAGAGGAATGTAATATGCCGGGGAAAGGGAGGCTACAAATAGTAACAGAGCCCGGTAACGATACATATACTTACAAATTGGGTACATCCATTAACAACACCGGTGTATTTACTAATCTTGATCCGGGGGATCATAATATTAACATCACTTCTTCAAACGGGCAGTTTAAAGATATACAAATTGTTGTTCCTGATTATGATGCAGCCCGACCAATGCTGTCAATTACTTCAACTAATCCATCGTGCGACGTTTTGGGAAAGGTGTCTTTCAATTTGCCGGTTGCTGATTTTGCATCTTATAGTATAAAATATCAGGCATCAACATTCCCGCTTAGTCATGTATTTACCGGTTTATCCCCAGGCACTTATCAATTTAGTGTACTTAATCCCGACGGTTGTATTTTTGCAACCAGGGAGGTTACACTCATAAAAAATAAATGTACTATACAATACAGTGGTGTGGATATCGCCGAAGAATGTAACGATCCGGGCAAAGCCAAAATTAATGTTAATACTTTACCACATGCCGACGCTTATATATACCTATTGGACGCAGGCCTGAGTAACAGTACGGGTATTTTTAATAACATTTCGCCGGGAGACCACCTTCTGAAAATTACCAGTCCTGATGATGAAAAATTAATCAACATAACGGTGCCGGATTATAATGCATCAAAGCCCAATGTACAGTTCGTTGTCAATAATCTGTTATGCGATGTTCCCGGGAGCATTAAATTTGTTTTACCAAATATGAGCACAAACGCTTATCGGGTTAGGTTTAATGGTGATGTTTATGATTTTGACCATGCTTTCACCATGACTGTTATGGGGAATTATCATTTTGAAATTATAAAGCCTGACGGGTGTATATTGAAAACAATTGAAGTACCGATTGGTAGAAGTAAATGTGAAATAGAACTATTGGAACCTACCATTGAGCAGGAGTGCGACGCCATTTTTAAAGGGAGAATACAAATAAACAGCAAGCCGCACAATTATCTATACACTTACAAACTTGATAATAATGAAACCAATAACACAGGTTTGTTTGTTAATTTGGATAAAGGCCAACATATCATCAGCGTAACTTCTGCTGAAGATGCCGAACAAATATCGATTACAGTGCCTGATTATAAATTATTATCGCCAACAATTACGATAGCAAAAACTGATGCCGAATGTGATTTACTGGGGTCTGTTAAATTTGCTATCGCAGCTAATAGCCAACATTATAACATAAAGTTAGGATCATCCATGTATGCTTTTGATCATGAATTTAAATTGAATGAAGGTGGTTATGATTTTACTGTGTTTAAGCCCGATGGATGTGTGTTAGAATCCTATCACGTTGATCTGAAAAAGTTGCCTTGTGATGTAATGGCATTTCCCAACGCTTTTACACCAAATGGCGACGGAATAAATGATGTGTTCCAGCCTAATCAAGGTAGCGATGCTGTTAATTATAATTTAAAAATCTACAGCAGGAACGGTATGTTGTTATTTAACACTAATGCTTTGCAAAATGGTTGGCGCGGAGAATACAATGGCAGCCCTGCCAATGCCGGTGTTTACTATTGGGTGGTTACTTACACTAATAACAACGGTAAGAATCTAAATAAAAGCGGATCAGTAACATTGTTCAGGTAGTGTCTTTGCCACAAACATCGTATCCACTGCCCAAAAAACATTTATGAAATGTAACCAATTAGTATTTTTACTTGTTTCAAGTATCACTTTTTCGTCGTGTGGTGATTATTCTCATGCATTTCATATTGACGAAGAAAGAAAAGCAATAATACCTTGCAATGGTAGGTATCTAAAAGACGTCGATATCGATGGTCCACAAATTAATATTACCTACGAAGGTGTTGACACTATATATTTTAATAGACCTTCCAACGCAGTTAGAATAACAGACTATTATAACATACTGGATAATGACTATGTTTTGAAGTTGGAGCCAAATTCAAGTTATAATATAAATAGTCGCCCTCGCAATGGAGATCAGGGGTCAGCTATCGTAGAAATAAAAACAGACAGTGCAGGAAATATAATCCACGATGTAAATAATGCAAACTGCCAGTAACTAAAAAACCATAATCAAGGTGTTGGAGCTATTATCCTCGCCACAAACATGGTATCCGCCTTATGTTCATACCCCTTTAAAACCTTCATTTCTTCCAGTCTTAATCCTTTTTCTTCAACCAGATAATTAACTACATCTTCATTCTCTGCCTTAAAAGCAGAGCAGGTTATGTAAATAAGTGGCTTGCCGGGTTTAAGGTATTTTATTACGTTGGCCGCTATTGTTTTTTGCAGGCGCTGAAAGAATTCAATTTTATGGGTATCAAACTGGGTTATCATTTCCGGCGTACGTCCCCATGTACCCGAACCGCTACAGGGGGCATCTAAAATAATACCATCAAAGGCGTAGTTATACAATTCCTGATCTACGTTTTGCACCAGATCAAGCTGTTTTTTTTGATATTTTAACAAACCTGCGGAGCGGAAACGCTCATCCAAATTAGCTAAGATAGACTCACGAATATCAGACACTACCAATTTTATGCTAGGCTCCAGGCCGTGTAAAAGCAACGATTTACCACCCGATGCCGCGCAGGCGTCCCACCAGGCATCCCATTTTTGTGGTTTAAAATAGTCGGCTGTTTGTTGTGATGATTTGTCCTGCACTTCATACCAACGCTGGTTAGTTATAACGGTCTCTAATCGTGTGCCATTAGGCAATGCAAAGCAGCCATTACCCTCGTCTTTAAATATTATGGAAGCGTTCGTTAGGTCGGCTTTTACCAGGTGTTCAAACCCGGGATTTACGCGTATAAAAAGATCGGGCTGTACAAAAAAGGAACTTAAAAACGCCCGGCGGTCAATACAATCAGAAAGCAAATTAGCCCACGGGAAAACATCATCAATGTTGAAAGCAGGATGCGTTTTCTTTATCAGCTCAATCTTGTCTTCTATGTCAAAATTTACACAAGCGGCCCAATCCGGGCGGAAATGTTGCAGGAATGAATTGGTTTGGGTATTACACAAAAACTCGGCTATCACCACACGTTCATCTGCCGGAAGATTGCTTAAGGTTGTACCTAGCCGGAAGTAGTTATAAATAAGTCTGCCGGCCACGCGCCGGTCTGTAGACCCCATTTGTTTATTTTGCCTGTAAAAGCCGGGCAAAAACTTGCTTAAAGGGGTTTCCGCAGGATATTCATCCAAAATGCGCTGAAACGTTTTAAGCTGATTTATTGCTTTCATTCTGCCTTTTTTAATTCAAAATTGGCGTAGGTAAGTACATATATACTGGTGTTTACCCATCCTAAACCGGGCAACCGCACAAAGCTAAAATTATTATGGATGCCCGCGAAGCCGGTCTTCTCTAAATCAGCCTTCATACCTACCGAAGAATCATTAGCAAGCAGCTTACCAAAATACAAACTTTCATCAAATCCTTTAATGGAATATTCAGAAGGTTCGGTTTTGTAGATCTTGCGGTAGTTGCGTAAAAAGTTTACCGTAGAGGCAGCTTTGTAGTTAACCCTATCTGAACTGGTAATATGGGTTTTTAAGCGTTGCAATTGCTCGGCCTTTAAAAATGTTAATTTTTCCCAGTTTGGGTGGCCGAACAATGTTACGGGGTATGTTGTGCTCAAATCGTCAAGCGCTTGCAACGTCACCATTAAAAACTGTTGATTGGTTGAAGGCACCACAAACACATTCTGTGAGTTTGCAGACAGGCGTGGTACAAGTGTGCTCAGATCGCCTTTTGAAACGGTAAGCTCTGTTAATTGAACCGTTTTTTTTGTTAAACTATCCACTGCCCTTTTGAAAAGAACTGCATATTCCTTATCGGCAGTGAAGCCGGAATTTAGAATAAAGATCCTTTTAGCTTTAATTTTTGCGGTTGCGTATTTGGCTGCAGCTAATGCGTGATATTGCAAAGGGGGAATAACAGTAATTAGATTTTGATTGTTGATAGCGGAGGGTGGAGCAGGAGACAAGGGCGAAACAATAGGATTGCGTGAGCTTGTCAATACACTTGCCAATGCCTTCATGTCGTCCGGAAAAACGGGGCCTACAATCAAATCACTAACCCGTATCTGCGAGTTATACGCTAAAGCATGCCCCTGGCTGGCTTGTCCCTGCGAGTCAAATACATGCAGCTCAAAATTGTAGCCAAATGCTGTAAGCGAATCAAGCCCCATTTTAAAGCCCTGATAAAAATCTACGGCCATGTTGGCTTGTTTTAAGCCCGCGTTAGTATAACCCGTACTTAAATTATTAAGTGCAAAAGGCAATATCAACGAAACAATACTTGTTTTGGCAGGTGTTGGTACAGCCGCCGGCTTAGGCTGTACCTTTGTAACCTCCGGTTTTTTTTCAGTTTCTGTTTTTACCACCTGGGCAGGGGGCTGCACTTTTGGAGAACATGCACCCAACCCCATTACTAATAAAAACAAGCATAACCATTTACTCCCACTCAATTGTAGCAGGTGGTTTTGAACTGATATCATATACTACCCGGTTAATTCCCTTTACGTTATTAATTATCTCGTTTGATATCTTGGCCAACACATCATACGGCAAATGGCACCAATCGGCGGTCATACCATCCAATGATTCAACCGCGCGAAGGCAAACTACATTCTCATAAGTGCGTTCATCGCCCATAACACCAACAGACTGCACCGGCAAAAAGATGGTTCCGGCTTGCCAAACTTTATCATAAAGACCAGAAGCACGTAAATTGTTTATATAAATCGCATCAGCTTCCTGTAAAATAGCAACTTTTTCAGGCGTAACCTCGCCTAATATCCTGATAGCCAATCCCGGACCCGGGAATGGGTGGCGGCCTAATATGTTAGCGTCAATATTTAAAGCTTTGCCAACACGACGTACCTCGTCTTTAAACAAGGTATTTAAAGGCTCAACTACTTTCAGCTTCATAAAATCAGGTAAACCGCCTACGTTATGGTGAGATTTAATAGTAGCCGATGGACCCTTTACTGATAACGACTCAATAACATCCGGATAGATGGTGCCTTGCCCAAGCCATTTAACATCCTGCACCTCGTGAGCAGCATCGTCAAACACCTCAATAAACACGCGGCCTATAGCTTTGCGTTTCTTTTCAGGGTCGCTTATGCCTTCTAACGCATCGTAAAAACGTTGTTTGGCATCAATGCCTTTTATATTAAGGCCCATGTGCTGGTAAGAATCCAATACCGATTGGTACTCATCTTTACGCAACAAGCCATTATCAACAAAAATACAATGCAAATTTTTGCCGATTGCCTGATGCAGCAATACCGCCGCTACAGAAGAATCAACACCGCCTGACAGACCAAGCACAACTTTGTCATCGCCTAATTTTTCGCGTAAACCTGCAATAGTGGTTTCTATAAATGAGTCTGACGTCCAGTCCTGAGCGCAGCCACAAATGTCAACCAAAAAGTTTTCTAATAACTGGCGCCCATCTATACTGTGGGTAACCTCGGGGTGAAACTGTATACCGTAAGTATGTGTGCCGCTTATCTGGTAGGCAGCGACGCGCACACTATCCGTGCTTGCTATCACCTCAAAATTATCGGCAATGCTGGCGATGGTATCGCCGTGCGACATCCAAACCTGCGAACCCGGATATATTTGTTTAAATAAAGGATTAGCGTTTTCTATATAATGCAAGTGCGCCCTGCCATATTCGCGGGTGCTTGAGGGCAACACCTCGCCACCGTTAAAATGTGCCAGGTACTGAGCACCATAACATATAGCTAAAATTGGGAGTTTACCGTGGTAAGCAGCAAAATCAAAATGCAGCGCATCTTCCTGACGCACGGAATAAGGGCTGCCCGAAAGGATAATGCCTTTGGTATCGTCGTCAATTTCCGGAATGTGGTTAAAGGGATGAATCTCGCAGTAGATGTTGAGTTCTCTGACGCGGCGTGCTATTAGCTGTGTAAACTGAGAGCCGAAGTCAAGAATGAGGATTTTTTCTTGCATGGGCAAAGATAGGATTTTTTGGGGATATCGGATTTGGGATTTCGAATTTTCGATCTCGATTTAGTTTTGTCGCAAATTCGTTTTTTAGAACACCCTTAGTTTTCAATCAGTCGCTTTGTAAGCAACCATTTTTTAGCTTGCGTGTTTCACAGAAATATAGATAACGGGTGAAACACATGAAATGGAAAATTAGTTAATTACTTGTTTATCAGTTGATTAATGTTTATGTGTGAAACGCAGTGAAAATACTTTTAAGTCAGAAAAAATAGCTGTAAAATATATTTAATAAGCTGTTAATCAAATAATTATAAAAAAAAACGCACTCCCGTGAAACGCGAATTTTGATTTTTTATGGTGAAGGGTTGTCGTTTTTTCTTGTTGAACTATTTTGCAACGAGTGCTTAATGTTGGTTAGCATTTGTAATACTGTGCGGCATTTATTATTAAGCATTTACAATGCTATACAATCGCTTTACCATATTAAGCACTCGTAGCAGACGAGCGCAAGAATGGTTTTCGAATTATCGATTTGGGAATTAAATGTTTGAAGTGTCAATCTTCTTTTAACCAATGCAAACAATCCATGCAATTAACCGCAATCGCTTCATTAACCAAGGGTTCAAATTGAGCAGGTATCCATGCATAAATCCTTCTCCATCCACTCACATTCCTATTCAAGTAAAACCAGGTGTCCATCGGCGGTAGGTCATAAACATCTATAAATCCTTCTGAGCATGCTTCTGAAGCACCATCCACGACGGTTTCGTCAAAATCTGCAATTAAAATTTTTCCTTTTATTTTTTCTACCCCATCTAGACTAAGAAATATACCAGATTTAAAAATAAGTTGTTGGTCGAGTAATTCAGGTACTAAATTTTCATGAAGAGGATGGGTTGTCCATTGTAATAATGTTTTTTTGCGTTTAAACAAATCTTCGACGTATTCAAATTCGAAAAGTTTTTTATCATTAATAATAGGATTAATACTGCGTAACGCCAATGCTGCTGGTCCGGTATTGTTCTTTGATTGTAAATCGCAGTATGCTTTTGTTACACTCAAACTTTCAAGAAATATTTTGCACTGAAGTTCATAAGGGAAATCTGATCTGTTCTCATACACATTTCGAGTTTTATTATAAGCATTTTGATTTGGCTCAAAGTGAGGTTTAACGTCTGTGTTTTTATTGTTTCGGCTAAAAAACCTTTTAATAAAGTTTTGCATGATAAGAGTCTTTACAACAAATATAGTGACAGTAATATCGACCTTGTTATGTTATAGCTAAGCGCTTTTATGTTTAAGGCGTGTGACTTTTGCCAAACCGCTATTTTTACTACCTTTGCTTCCCATTAAAAAATAAAAGAAAAAGCTATCATCAGACTATGAGCAAAGCAATTATAAAAACTGAAAAAGGCGATATGACAGTTGAGTTTTACGATACTGACGCCCCAAACGCAGTGGCTAATTTTAAAAAACTGGCTAACGAAGGATTTTACAACGGAATAGCATTTCACCGTGTTATCCCTAACTTTATGGTGCAAGGCGGTTGTCCATTCTCGAAAGATCCCGCTACAGCTTACAAGGCAGGCAGCGGCGGCCCGGGTTACCATATAGATTGCGAGCTTACCGGCGAATTGCAGTATCATGATCGTGGCGTGCTTTCAATGGCACACGCTGGTCGTAACACCGGCGGTTCACAGTTCTTTATTTGCCACAGCCGTACTAACACAGCTCACCTGGACAGAAACCATACTTGTTTTGGTAAAGTTATTGAAAATGTTGACGTGGTTGATGATATAAGACAGGGAGATAAAATAACCAGCATTGAAATTATAGAAGAATAAACAAAAGGTATGAATTTACAGGCAATAGTAGCGGTATCGGGCAAACCGGGTTTATGGAAAGCTTTGGTGCAGAATAAAACCGGCTTTATTTTAGAGAGCCTTGATGCGCAAAAAACAAAGTTGGTAGCTAATCTTTCAACCGCTAAAATGGCGGCACTTGATGAAATTACCGTTTTTGGTGAGGATGACGACATTAAGCTAACCGATATTTTAGAGCGAATGAAAAATGCTTCGAGCGTTCCGGATGCAAAAGCTGATGGTAAGGCGCTAAGGATTTTTTTCAGAGAGGTAGCACCTGATCATGATGAGGAAAGAGTGTACTCATCTGATATTAAAAAGATCATTACCTGGTTCAACATCCTTAAGGATATGCCTTTGTTTAATGAAGAAGTTAAACAACCTGTAGCCGAAGAAGCTGTTGTTGATGAACAAGCTGTTGCCGAAGTTGCTGCCCAGCCGGAAGCCGTAGCTGATGCAAAACCGGCTAAAGCCGATGCTGCGGGCCCAGAAAAATCACCAAAAGCTAAAAAGGCCCCTGCTAAAAAGGCCTAAGTAAAAACTACTTTATAAAAACAAAAAACCTCGGAGACTTATCCGAGGTTTTTTTGTTTTATGGTGGCTTATAGCTGCTTTAGCAGTCTTGATGCAAACATTTTTCGTCTACAAATTCAGGTTCAAAAGTGCTGTGCGAAATGCTGAGATGTTGCAGGCGGTGGCGCAGATCATGCTTTATAGCATCAAAGACATGCAAATTATCAGGAGATACTACAACATGTGCCGTAATGGCATTCTCGGTTGTACTTATAGCCCAAACATGTATGTGGTGTATATCAACCACGTTTGTGTTTTTAAGCAACTCGGTTTTTATTTTTTCCAGATCAATATCGCGGGGTACACCGTCCATCTCTAAACGCAAACTATCTTTAAACAATCCCCAGGTTCCGCGTAAAATTACTATCCCGATGATAATACTCACCGCACTATCTATCCACCAAAGCCCTGTTGCCCATATTAACACCCCCGATATTACCACACCTAATGATACAAGGGCATCAACCGCCATGTGCATATAAGCGCCTTTAATATTAAGATCCTTGTCTTTATCTTTTATAAACAGCCAGGCGGTAAAACCGTTAACGGCAATACCCGCCAAAGCAACCCATGCTACCGTTATGCCCGAAATTGGCTCCGGATGCATAAAGCGCATTATAGCCTCGTAAAAAATAACCATTACAGTTGCTACCAATATAATGGCGTTAAAAAATGATACCAGAATAGTTGCCCGCTTATAGCCGTAGGTATATAGCTTGGTAGCACCTATTTTACTCATTTTAAAAGCCAGTAGTGCCAGTGCCAGGCTTGCAACATCGCTTAAATTGTGTCCGGCATCGGTAAGCAACGAGAGCGACCCGGTTATAAAACCGGCAATAGCTTCTACCACCACAAAAATCGAATTGAGGATTATTGCCCAAATGAATGCCTTGTTAATATGGTCAAGCTTTGGAGCGTGGTCATGATGGTGGTGAGAATGATCGTGGCTCATTATAAAAAAATTTATAAAACCCGGCTAACTATTTTTTGGTACAATATAGCCATTCCATTATTGCGGGTCGGCATTCCCGGTAAAGTTTCATCTTATCCTCAAGGCTTAAATGCTTTGTTTCATCATACACATAGGTTTTAGCTTTTTCAATGTCGTCAATACTTTTAATAACCTGTATGTTATGCGTTGCGCTAAATAACTCAATCAGCGTGCCCGAAATGTTCAGGTTCACAAAATCATGTGTTTCTATCAACAGGTCGCAGTTTTTTAATTTTTTTACATTTTCCTGGTTAAATAAGTATTCTTCGTAACCTTCACAATCGCAAACAATTAATGCACTGTCAGTAAAATCAAAATGCAACAGCTCATCAGCAGTACAGGTTTCGCCCATTATTACCCTGTCTGCAACGCCATTAAGCTCAGCCATTTTTTCGCAAAGTTCTCTTCCAACCGGGTCTGTATCATAGGCGTATATCTTTGATGCCGGGCTTTTAATAGCCAGGCCAATAGCATAATAACCTTCAGCACAACCAATATCTAAAATTTGGTTGTAATTGTTTGCAATAAGATTGTCAATAACACCGTGAAGTTCTCGTTCATAGCTGCCTAAAAGCTTGGGGTACAGCATGCTGCCTACAGATGCCATAGAAGAATATTTCATTCCCTTAAAAGGGCCATGCAAAACTACCTTGTCGGTAAAAATTGAATTATATCTTTCGCTGTCATTATTTGGCGGTGGCTGTGGCTTGTTTCTGTTGTTAAAAACAAAGTACCCAAACTTGGCAAATGGTTTTATTATAGTCCATACAGCCTTATTGTTAATGAGTTTTACAAACAGTTTTTTCTTTACGGGATTCATGATGAAGCAGTGATAATTTATAGTTTGGTTTTAAGGTGCAGAAAATTCAAACGCCCGCTGCCTTACTCGTACAGCCGGATTACCCTGATACACACTAAAGGGCTCAAGGCTTTTTGTTGCTACGGAGCCGCTTGTAAGCACCGCATGTGAGCCAACAGTTATGCCTTGGTTTACTATAGCTTTAGCGCCTATCCATACGCCGTCTTCAAGCACAATAATGCCCGTTATTAAATTAAAGGTTTGTTTTTTATAGTTATGACTGCCTGTTAGTAAAAGCGCACCTTGCGAAAGGCATACGTTATTACCTATAGTTACCGTTACCAGGTTGTCTATCCATACTTCTTCGCCTATCCAAACATTGTTTTTTATGGTAAGCAGCCAGGGGTATTTTATGTTAACACAGGGTTTTATCGCCACCCCGGTACCAACTTTAGCACCAAACAGTCGCAATAAAGCGTTTTTAAATCCATAAACCGGGAACATGCTACTTTTAAAAACTATCGCGTTGATGTAATGCCACACTACCCGTTTAAGCATTGTGCCGCCGGGATGATAGGGCGAATTATTATAAGCTGAAAGATCAGTTTTTTGCATGCTTTTTTCTATCATCGGCTGTAACCCAAAAATACAGGGCTATGCTTATAAGTGTATATATTATACTGTTAAATATTAAATGATGATCAATTACACGTTGTGCATTTTTACCCCAAAATAAAGCTACCAGCGCCAATCGTAAAATATTGAAGATCTGAATTGCCACAAGCCCTGAAATAAGGAACACCATTTTTTGCCTTAACTGCTTAGGATAGGCCAATACAAAAGCTGTAAAAAAACTCATTAAGCCAAATCCAAGGCAATCATAAGCTATTCGAATACCGCCGTACCCGGCTATTCGCATTTCAAAGTCGTTCATTATAGTTGCAAAACCCGCACAGTTTAACAAAAACGTGGTGCTGTGCAATAGCATATGTCGTAATAACCGTATATAGTTAAAGTTGTCAGCAACAAATGGAATGTAGTTTTTAGAGAGCGGACTTGTAATACTTAAAAAGCCTATATTGAAGTAATAGAAGGCCAAAAACAGTAGCACAAACGTTACAGAAAATCTTACGGCTTTACTTTTTAACATCATCCTGCTGTTTAAGTATCTCGTCAATTTTTATATCTACCACAAGCCTGAACCAAAAGCTCTGCAAAAAATGAAAGATAATACCTGTGCGCCTATCTAAAAAACCCAGTTGAAATATCATTCGTTGCGTAAGATAAAGCAGTGGGCGCACATACCGGGGTAATTTCCACCAAAGCTGCTTGCGCCAGGCCGTACGCTCATCAGGTGAGCCAAAAAAACCAGGTTTTACAGTTTGCATTCGCATAGAACGCATACGCTCTACTTCTTCCTGGGCAACCAGGTTGCTGTACCGGTTATGTTTATCCAGCCAAAAACTTATGTTATTTTCTTTAAAATTTTCTTCTAATATAACGCCATCTTGCCATATCAGGCTATCTCCCGGTACAACAAAACGGTGATCCATATTCTCATTCAGATCTGAGTAACCTGCGCCATACCTGAACATTTTAAGCAGATAAAAAGGAAAATAACCACCATGCTTTATCCATTGCCCTTTAAAAACGTACTTTCTGTTAAAATAGATGGCATTTATATGGGCATGATCCTGTGCTTTAAAGGCTGCCAGTTTTTGTTTAAGAAGGGCAGAAACGGTTTGATCAGCATCAAGACAAATAACCCAGGGCGTTTGCACAGCGAAGGTTTTAAGCGCGTAATCCCACTGTTGCGGGTGGTTAAAAAACGGATGATGGGCGGTTTGAGCTCCGTGTTGTTCCGCTATCGCGATGGTGGCATCTGTGCTGCCGGAATCAAGAATAAAAACAGGCGCGTTCAGGTCTGCAATTGACTGCAGTAAACGCGGTAAATGCATTTCTTCATTATAGGTTAAAATGATGAATGAGAATGACGCGTTCAATATAATTTAATTTTTATGTTCGAATATAAGGCTTGCATATTTTAAATCACGCTGTTGATATAATTTGCTGGTACATGGCTTCGTAACGCGCCGTTAACACATCGTTACTAAAGTGAGATCGGATCAAAGTTGGTGCGTTTTGTTGTATACCGTCGCGTTTTGCTATATCGTAGGCAGCGGTTTCTATCGTGTTTTTTAATGATACCTCATCCAAATCAAAGATCCAGCCCAGATTGTTTTCTGCAACGTAGCCCGCAAGGCCCACATGGTTGCTCAGCAGCACCGGCGTACCCATGCTCAGGCTTTCAATAACAACGTTACCAAAGTTCTCATTATACGACGGTAATACAAACAGATGATGCTGACGGTAGATCTCAAACTTGTCTGCATGCTTAAAGCCGAGCCATGAAATATTTTGATCGATTTGTTTTGCTATCGCAATTTTTTTTAAATAGTCAATGTATTGCGCATCACCATCACCCGCAACGCTAAGCTTCCACGGAATAGTTACCAAGGCAAGCGCGTTTATCAATATATCCAAACCTTTCTTTTCGTCAATCCGGGATAGGAAGAGTAATTTCAGATGTTCACCGGTACTATCTTTAACCGGTTGTTCAAATGCCGGTAACTTTATAAAGTTGGGGATATTGAATATTTGTTTCGGGCTTATCAGATCTGTCAGTTCCCGTTGCTCGCTGTCAGATGTTACGTGTATAGCACACTTACGCAACAAACTTCGCCCTATAGTTTGATGAAATATTTGCTTGATAAAACCACTTTTGTGGGCAAAGGAGTATTTACTGAGTGTGCCGCGTGGTGAAACAACAACCTTAACTCCTTTGGCAAGCGCAATAATACATGAAAATACCGACACCAGGTTCCACCAGGCGTGAATATGCACTACGTTAAAAGCTTTGGCCTGTTTAGCTACCGCTGATAGTAATTTAGGCGAATAGTGGCTGTGATCTTTTGTAATACGGTTAAAATAAATAACATTTACACTGTCAATAACCGTGGGACAATTAGCTTCAACTGCCAGTTCTTGCTTGCCGTTGGCTGTTGTGGTAAACACACATACCTGGTGTTGGGCGCTAACAAGCTGCTCAGATAATGACGACACCGACATAGTTGGCCCACCGTAAATATAAGCAGGTTTGTACGACGCATTTATTTGTAGAATTCTCAAATTGGCTTTAATATGTTAAGCGAGCGGAATATCTTAAACAGGATAAGCATAGTTATAAAGCTCCAGAAAACAGAATTTATCAGAAACTCAAAACTTAGGCCACGCCACAGTATCTGAAACATACCTGAAAATACCAGGGCGGTTCCTAGTATATAGCCGCCAAAAATTTTTTCGGCATATTGCGATATGGTTTGACATACCGCACCGTATAAAAAAAGGAAAAAGAATACCCCCCAGCCGCCGAACGACAGGTAAGCATCTACAATAAAAGCAGGTTTGGCCGAAACAGAGGAACCCCGGTTAATTACATTGGCATTATATACACGCTCCATAACCAATGTTTCCGTAATTGGTTTTGATGGCCAAAAAAAGCGTGGTATCAGTACTATTGCCGATTGCTCTAACAGTTGCGGGCCGTAAAAGGGTATTTGTTGCGGTGTTGATCGTACAAATTCGGTAAACATGTCTATTTCGCTCAGCCGATAAACATAGAATATCCAGTTGCCATCATCTGCTTCCTCGCCACCATTCAATGCGGCGTCTAATGCTAATTGAGATGCGTCATCGGCCGAGGTATTGGCCCCCCATGAATTTTCCCGAAAAACGCGATTGTAGGTGGGCAACAATATAAATAACGCCAGCAAAACAGGCACAAAGGTAATAGTAACAACTCTTTTATAACTGGGGTATAGAAAAATGCCCAATACTAAAATGCTAAGAATAATGGGCTCTTTAAAACCGGAGATAAGTGCCTGGTAAAAGTTGAAAAAGTAAAGCACAGCACATATCCAGGTATTGGTGGCCTTTCGCTGGGGGATAGCAAAAGCCAGCGCCATTGTACCTGCAATGAAACTTAACGAACTAAGTTGATAATAAAACTGAGCCAGGCCGCTAACCATTAAAAATAAAGTTGATACAGGCAGGCTTACTATAGCAACCGTAAAAAGCAGATTGGCTATTTTCTCCTTTTCAACATGGTATTTATGTTGAATAGGATACTTCATAAATAAGAAGATCCCGGTTATAAATGCTGCATGGCCCAGACAATAATAGCGCTGGCATTGTGCTGTAAGCTGCAGTTTTACCTCGTCAACCAAGAAAAAGCTACTTGGTGCGGCAAAATCCTGGTAACCTAATACATTTAAAAAGTAAAAGATAGATGTGGTGCACATGTAGCCCGCAAAAATTATATGCACCAAAAAAACCGGGCGCATAAATTGCTCGGCAATGCTGGCATCCTGAGGTAATTGTCTTAGTTTTCCGGTAAGGGTAATATAGAATATAAAGAACGAGCCTAACCAAGCTATGATATAAGATAACACAGGCGAGAAATCAAGCGCCAGCGAGAGCAACCAGGGTAAATAAAGCAGCACATAAATTTCCAGTGGTTTATCTTGCTTCATATTATATTGGTTTCACTGATCCCGATCTTTTCATTTAAATGTTTTTCAATTGCCAAAGCTATGTGTTCAAAATTCCATGGAGCAATAGTCTTTTCTGAATAAGTGCCGTATGCCGCAAGCAGCTCTTTATTTTTTGTGAGTTTAGTAAGCCATCTCAACAGGTCATCTGCATCTTCACTTCTGAATATTTCTCCGTTTTTACCCGAAATTACCAGATCAACAGCACAGCCCACTTTGTCTGATACCAAAACAGCCTTGCCACAAGCCATCGCCTCATTAACTGCCAGGCCCCATGTTTCGCTTAAAGAGGGTAGACAAAACAGGTCACAAGCCTGATAAATGCCCGGCATAGCGCTTTGATTTTTGAAGCCTAAGAAATGAACGTTCTTTAATCCATTTGCCATTCGCCTCATTTCGGGTTCAAGCCCGCCATTACCGGCGAATATAAGGTGGATATTTGGTTGTTGTAACTTCAAAAAGGTGCTTAGTAATAATAAAGGCGATTTTACAGCTTCCAGTTTTCCGGCAAATAATATTACAATAGCATCATCAGCAATACCAAGTTCTTGTCTTAAATTATTTCCATCGCCTTGTTGCGTAAAGCGATCATTATCAACGGCGTGTGGTGCAAAGCTAAGCTGATGCTGTTTAAGGCCGTATTTTAAAAAATACTGCTTATTGTTGCTTCCAACATAAAATGCATGGTCAATGTATTGATATACCCAGCGTAGCCTGAAGTATCGCAGGGTCTTAAATAACAGGTTTCTTTTTGCAAGCAGAACGGAATCGCCGCGAAACAGAACAGGTACTTTGCCTTTAAAATAGCGGAGCGCTTTTAAATGGCTCTGATATGCCCAACCAAAAACCAATATTGCGTCAGGGGCAAAGGCTTCAATTCGTGTAATTATATCCGGATTATTTATGCCATCAAAGTGATGTGAGCCGGGCTTTTGGGCTGTATTTTCAAGCCACTCGTAGCTATATCCGTTTAAAAGCGGAATGTCCCAGCTAATGGGTTGGCCAAAGCCGGGATCAAACTTATGTTGCGCATCCTTGCCCCATGTGTAGAACACTTTTAACGCAATATTACCCCTTTGACTTAAAAGTTGGAAAACGGGCGCGTAATACTGAATAGGGTGGGTTGTTATTATGGCAAGTTTTTTCATTTATTAGGTTTACGGGCCATAAATGGCTTTTCAAGTAAACGGAAACTCAGCGTTGATAAGGGTATAAGTACAATTGTACTGACAGTAAAATTGATAACCGGCACTATTATACCGGCACCGTTGCCAAACTTTTTTATAAGATATGTGCCGATAATTGCATGCACCAGCGCGTGCCATAAATAAAAACTGAACGATACCCTGCCTATAAAACTTATTAGGGCGTTGCCTAACAGCACTTTAAGTAACCTTTGAGAAGTAAGCGTTAAATACAAAATGCCGCTAAAGCCCAACCCCATTATGCTAAAACCCAATAATTTAAATAAATTATAATAATGAACAGAGAGATTTAATACCGAATTAGATATGCAGATGCGGCCCACATAAGTGATGAGGACAAATCCTAAAAAAATTAAAGGGCGATATTTTAGGTGATATTGTGGAAATACTAAAATCAAGCGTGCTGCCAGTATGCCCCACATAAATTGAAAATATCTGAAAATGATCTGGTTAGTTAATAAATCAGACTTTGACTTTAACAAAAGAACACTGATAACTGCCAGAAATAGGATGATTAACCCTATGGTGCCAAACACCCATGCAAACCCCACACGGTTTTGATAGATAAGCAAAAACGGCACAATAAGGTAAAACTGCCACTCCGCAGTTAACGACCATAAAATAGACTGTGGTGTATATTCATAAAAGATGCCGTTCAGATAGAACAAGCTACTCACAGCACTTTTTGTTAAATTAAAGGAAGGATTATCATAAAGCCTTATACCTATGTAAACTACACAAGCCGAGTAGAAAGCGGGTGATAACCTTATCCACCTTTGTTTAATAAACCTGCCAAAATCTGCGTAGTTAAACGTTTTATTGCGCACATAGAAGTAATACATGCAAAAGCCGCTTATCACAAAAAACAGGTCTACACCGTTTCCGCCTAAAGCTAATACTGAAGTAATATCAAAACCTTTCACAGCAAAACGCGGGGCGCCATATGATGCCCAGCAATGTATCCATAAAACGCCAAGCGCGGCAATAGCTCTCAGGCCATCCAATGCCGCAAACCTATTTTGCGATTTTATTGTTGTACTACCTGATTGAATAGCTGACATTGTTTTTCTGCCATGCGCTGCGCGCTAAATTGTTCCAGCTGTTGGGTATTATAATTGATTGATGCAAAAGAGTTTTTTGTTAATCTGTTTAAAAACTTCTGCAAACCACTGTCCAGATCGGCTGTGGCAGCGTAATCGTACACATATTGAACACCACATGTTTTAAGTGTTGCTAAAGCAGGGCTTTCCAGGTTAAATATTGCCAGCAATGGTTTTTTTGCCAACAGGTAAGGATAAATTTTGGAAGCGGTATATTTAGGATCGTCTGATCCGGGTATAAAGAGCGCGTCTGCCTGTTGCAAAGTTATTAGCGTGTGGTAATAGCTTACTCTATCCGTTATTTCAACTACATAATCTGCTATTCCCATCTCCTTAGCTAACGGATATAATGTAGCGGTGCCCGTTCCGGCCGGAGCATAGCTGGTACCAATAAAGTACAACCTAATGCTTGTTTGCTGATGAGCAGCGATAAATTGCTTTAATGCGTAAAAAACAGGGATTACGGCTTTGTGCATATCTACACCACCACGACCTATATAAACAAGGTTGGTATGTTCGGCAGAAAGCAAATTGTTAAACTTATCCAGGTTTTTTAAAGCGATGGCCACATCTGGTTCAAAATAGCCAAAGGGAATAACCGAGGATGGAACAGCCGAGATTGTACTATATCTATTTTTCAGATCAGAGATATAGCTTGCCGACACGCTTATTAACCCGCCAACTGTCTTCATAGCAATTGGTTCAAGATATTTGTTAAGGCGATAGGAGAACCAATACTTGGGCGGGCGCTGGTCTTTTGGTTTATCTTGATAATATTCAGAATGCCAGGGGTCCTGCATATCAATAACGTAAGGCACACCAAAACGCTTTTTCCAATAAGCGCCCAAAACGCAAACCGGGAACTGCGTGGTTGAAAAATAGATGAGATCGAATTTTTCTGTTTTTAATAATTGATTAACCTTTTGCAGGTAAAACCACATCGATCTCAGAGCCAGGCTGCCCAAACCAACTTTTGATGTCAGACCTTTTGATAGCGCATTTACCTTATGTAATTTTAAGCCGGGCGGCAGGCTGTCCATTAATAAATTATCCTTTACCATATCAGAGTAGCGTTCATCAACCACCACAACTTCTGCCTGCCAGCCAAATTGAGCGAAATAAGGCAGGCTCATACGTACGCGCTGCATGTCTGCGGCGTTAGAAGGAGGGAAGTAAGGGGATATGATCAAAACACGTTTCACAGCGTTTCTTTAACCAATTTTAAAAATTTACGGCTTTCCGCATCCCAATTGTATTTTTGATGAGCCAATTTTAGCGAAACTTTCTTACAGCGCGTTATTTCATCGGGATTTTGCTGATAGCTTAAAAGTATGCCGGCCAGGGCTTCAACATTGCCATTAGGATAGGTACTGCCAATGCCGGGGTTTTGCTGTATAAATTCTGCCTGGGCAACAGTTTGGCTGGCAACAACAGCTAAACCCGCCTGCATATAGGTAAATATTTTGTTGGTAAGACACAGATCGCGGTTTAACGGCGTGCGTTTTTCCAACGCCAGGCCAATATCAAATTGTGATGCAAAGGGAATAACCTCGTCAGGGGCAACCGGCTTGTGAAACTTTATATTGATGTTGCTTGCCTTTAAATCCTCAATAAATTGATTGCTATATGCCGGACGATGACCGAGTAAATGAAGCTCAAAATCCTCTGTATTTAATGTAGATAATGCTTCAACCACATCTTCAATGCCACGGTCAGCACCAATGGTTTGCGAAAACCAGAATAGTTTAACCGGGCCACTGGCTTTGGCTATCTGCACATTGGTTTTGTTAAACACGTTCAACAAAACCAAAGGCTTTAAACGCGGGAACAGCTTACCATACGCCGCAGCTATTTGCGGACTGCTTGCAGTAAAATAGTTGAGCTGCGGTATGTATCTGGTTTCGATGGCTGTTTTAAGTGCAACATCATCATTGTTATCGTCGTCGCTGGTTTCGTATCTGTGGAAATCTTCCGCATCAAACCCACAAGGCTTTTTGTGTTTTTTTGCCGCTGTAACAGCAGCAGGTAAGGCGCCTAAATTATGTGCAATGTATAAATCTGCCTTGTGCTTTTTTACTTCGCGACGTAAAGCATAACTAGCTCTTGATAAGCCTATAGCCGCAAATAGCGGATGTTTAATTGCGCTACCTGTTTTATAAATCAACCTGCTAATTAAATAAGCAAAACGACCCTGCTTTGGCGCCCCACCAACGCGAATTGCCTTCCATTTACTTTTGGTCAGTAACTGTTTATCGTATTCGGTTCCCCAATCGTTCCAATACGCGTAAAATACAGTTACGTCATAACCGGCTTCGCTAAGGCAATCGGCCTCTTTAACCAGCCGGGGATTGAGTGAGGGTTGACCTGATGTAACTAAAATTATCTTTTTAGCCATTAAAAAGGTCTAAATAATCTTGTGCTATAACTTTTACATCAAAGCTTTTTTCGGTATAGGCACGGCATGCTGCGCGGTCAATCAGCCAAATGCTGCTGATTGCATTTTCCATTTCAACATCATTAATTACGATAAAGCCATTAACCCCATCTTTCACAACTTCCGGTACCGAGCCTCTTTTAAAAGCTATAACCGGTGTGCCGCAAGCCATTGCCTCAATCATCACCATGCCAAAAGGTTCGTCCCATTCTATAGGAAACAATAGGGCTTTAGCTTGTTGCAACCACATGTTCTTCTCGGCATCATTTAAAGCACCAACATATTTTATCTGGTCTCCATCTATCAGGGGTTCTATTTCCGTTTTAAAATATGCAAAGTTGTCTGGCGTGTTGGGTGTATTGCCTGCAAGTATCAACTTGTTTCCGGTAGCTTTGGCAACCTTTATTGCGGTGTGTGCACCTTTTATTTTATCCAAACGCCCTAAAAACATCAACGGCGCATCAACTGATACAACTGTATTAAGCTGATAGGATGAAAAATCAATAGTGTTATAAACTGTTTGCCAGTTGCCTGCAACATTGCCTGTTGATACACAATAATTACTGCAAGCTGTAAAAATAAGGTTGCGGTTTGGCAATGCTGTTACCAGGCGAATACCTTTTTTACTTACCGGCCTGCCATAGGTCATTATTTTTTTTACAGGTTTATTAAGTATGGGCAGCAAGTAAATCAGGCGCCCAAAGTTGTGTATCAAATCAAAATTTGAATAATTTTTGAGCAGATAACGCCATGCAAAAAGTGTTTCATTGCGCTTTTCTTTTTTTGATCTGCTGAGATCGTTAATTCCAAACTCAACAACATTGCCGCTTATACGCGACCCCGGCCCGGCTAACAGCGTAACCTGGTGACCAAGTCTGTTATATTCTTCCGCGAAAAGATACACCAACCGCTCGTGCCCGCCGTATAATTGAGGCGGCACGGCAATTCCAGGGTCCATTATCAGCAATATTCTCATCCGTAAACGCTGTTAATAATTTCCAGCATGCGCTCGCCGCTCCTTTTTAAGGTTAAACTGACTTTGATAAAGTGACGAGGAGCAAAACCGCTGCATTTTACTCCCAGCCAAAATAATGGCAACTGTGTTTCAAATTCCTTGAAGTCTTTGAATATAGCTCCGCAGCTGTCATCAAAAAATGGTACGGACGAAGCAGGTACATCCTGTTCTCCCCAATTAAAACGATTAGGGTCCAACCAAAACCCCTGGTCCCAGGCCAGCACAGGCACATTCATTGCCATAGCCTCGCAACAGGCAAATCCCTGGCTTTCATGCTCGCATAAAAAGATCATGGCACGGCATTGTTGTAACAGTGGTAAGTAGTCTGCTTCGGTATACTGTCCGTAAACAATTTCCCGGTAGGTAAATCCCGCCTGGGTAAGCTTTTTAAGAATAGGCTGATACAAGGCATCTTCTGTCACCTGCCTATTCCACATTATCTTTTTATAAACTAAAAAGTCTGTTGTTTTTAATGTGTTGGCGGGTTTCCATTTAGCGGTGTCAATTCCGGCGGGCCATATGGCACATTTGTCTTTGCCAAAATGCTTTGCGTATATGTTATTGGTCCAGTCTGAGTGCTGCAGGTATTTAGCAACCGGGTATTCCTTAAACAATCCGGGCCATTCGTTAGGGTGTGTCATTAGGCCTATACCTGCTATAACAGGATTTGGTTGCGTATAACCTTCTAAACTATATTTGCCAACGCCCAAAACTACTACTGCTTCATCCGGCTTTATGCTTTTAAAAGGCTTGTTAACGGTATACCTGATATTTAATTCATCAAAGCTTTTACATAGATTTACAAACACTCTTTCAACACCACTTATCTTTTTTTTACCCGTTATCTTCCGGAATGCATCCAATAAATACCTGTCTCCCGGAAACCATTTGTATCCGCGCGGCGGGTTACGAAAATATAAGTTGATAGTCTTCAATTTATTTCAGTCGTTCAATTATCTTGTTAATTGATTGCGGAATGCTATGATCTGTTAAAGCACGTTTTTGACCAGATGAACGGAGCTTTTTTCTAAGAGAACTGTTCCCAGATAACATATCTACCTTTTCCATAAATTCATCGGCGTTTTTATAAACAGCTATCTCTTTGTCAATATCATATAACTCCTCCAATCCGTCGGTATACTCGGTTAGATAGCATGCGCCCAACATAGGTGCCTCAATATCGCGCAGGCGAGAGTAGGTATCAGGTTTGTTCAGCGGAAACCTAAAGGAGGGATAGCGATTAACGCCGACAGTTATCATACTTTCGGCGGTAAGTTTATTATACATATCAAAATTAATTATACCGTTTACTTTGGCTGCTAATGCACTGCTCACTGTAGTAAGTATATCGCGCTGCGCCATTTTGCGCATATATGCCATTGGTCCGTACTCATACAAAAAAGTAAACTGGTTAAGTGTTTTTTTTATGGCGGAGTAATTGGGTGGCGGCAATGTTGGTTTAACACTGTTAGCATTCCATCCATTACCATAAATATTCAGATCCATTGCTGGCGCTTTATCAATTACCTCTTCAAAAAAGCGTAGGCGTTGCACATCGTGCGAGCCTATAAAAGTTACCTGTTTATTGCCTTCCTGCCGTGCGGTCCTTCGTTCGGGGGGTATCCACATCGGCATGGGTAAATTTACAAAGCGGTGGCCACCTTTTTGATACATTTTTACAGCTTTATACTCGGGCACCCAGTTAAGGTTAAACACGTTAAACTGCGCAGGCGCGGTTTTAAATTGCCTTACGTTGTCGCAGTAAAAGTTAACGCAGGGTATGCCCAGTTTTTTTATTTGCTGTATAGCGCTGGTATCAATTTGTTCAGGGTATAAATAGCTTAAAAACAAATCAACCGGGTGCTGTTTAAGCCTGCTGAGTGTTTTGCTCCAGGCTTCATCTTTCCATTTAGTAAGTTCAGCTTTGCTTTGTGGCACCAATCCATAGGCCCAATCAACACCGGTATGCTCCGTCCATTCATGTCCGGCTTCTTCAATGCCACTTTTTATATAGTATTGCCAAAAGTCGTAAGCGGGAATCGGGTGCTTTTTGGGCGATTGAAGAAAGGAGAGGAAGATCTTCAATTTTTTCTTTTGAACAAAACATCTATCTGGCCCAATGGCAAACCGGTAGGCGTACCCTGACCAAAGGCGTAAATATCAAAATTGTATTTACTTAAATAATTGGCTATCTCCATAAAAAGAGGTTGACTATGATAATATGCTATAAATGAAACCTCCGCCACAATATAGCTTACCTGGTTAAGATATTTACCGGTACCTTTTAACACCTCTAATTCAAAGCCCTGTACATCCATTTTTATAATTTCAGGTACGGGGATAGTACCGGCATCTATCAAATCGTCTATCCGTTTTACTGATACTTGCTCTTCGCTGATTTTTTTTATGCCATACTGCTCATATTCAAGCGGTGTTGCATCCAGCAAGCTTGAAGAATCCGAAAAACTCGACACGTTGATGACGGCTTCACCTTGTTCGCTTCCAAGGCAAAATGCATGTAAAAAAACCTTGTTGAGTACGCCCGTTATTTGCTTAAATTTTTCTGTATGTACTTTTAGCGGTTCAAAAGCGTGCACTTCAGCTTCGTTAAAAAGCGCCTTTGCAAGCAATGTCCAGGTGCCTATATTCGCTCCAACGTCATAAATATTTTTTACTACGGCTCCTTCACTTTTAATTAATTCAAGCAGTTCTAAACTGTCAATATAACCCAAACCTAAACCTGCTGCAGGTGTGTTCTTTAGTCTTCGTTTTCTATTATAGCGATTTATCTCAATAGCCAAACGATCAATAAAAACTAAGGGGTTATAGAATAAAGAAAGTCTCATGTTCAGATAATTGTAGTATTACTTCCAAAATCATATTTTCACTTCCAGATAGCTCACTCTGTTATTTTCTCGGGCCTGTTACTTCCTGCAACAAGCCCTTCTATCTTCAGTTCATCTAAAAACGAAATACGATATTCAGATCGCTTTAAAACATTTGCAGCTGCAAACTCAATGGAAATATTAATTTGAGGTTTTGGCGCTTTGGATTTACTTGTAGTAACTTTTATTATCAGCAGATTTAATGATTAATGTTATTACTGCTACCGTCTGAGCAATAATTGTAAACGTTTTGCCGTCTTCCAGCCAAAAATACCAGAAATTATATTTCCGGTATTTGTACCAAACACCGGCTTAAATTTAAAACTGATGTTTAAGTTTTTTATTTCTTTAGCTATAATTTCAGTAATATCGTGCATCTCGGGATATATTTTTAACGCGGTATCGCTCAGGCTGCGGGCATAAGCCGTTTTTAAACCAACAGAATTTTCATAACGTGAAATATACTCATACCTTAGCATTAATGATCTTACCTGAGACGCAATGCCCTTTCTGTTAGTTAATGAAGACAGATTATTAGCTTTACACCGATGCTTTCTGTAGTAATTACTCCCTTCTGACTTAATTACCCCTTCCGATTTCAAAACCACACGGGTAAAATATTCGCCATCATCGTCTAAGGTCAGGCTTTCATCCCATGGACCGGCCGCTTGCAGTATATGCATTGGGCAAAGCCACGCGTTGGGCTGCACCATTGAGCCATTTTCTTTATATCCTCCCCATAAATTAATTAAAAAATGTACTGGTTCACTATTTATAAGAAACTCATCGTCGTATGCCGAAGGAATGGACTTCAAGTGGTCTTCACCATCATAGAAAGGAACGGTACTGCACACAGCAACTTTGCAGTTGCTTTTTTTAAGCAATTGCACCTGCGCTTCAATTTTATCCGTGCTTAACAGGTCGTCAGCGTCCAAAAACTGTATGTATTCGCCTTTAGCTTCCTGTAAACCTCGGTTGCGCGCTTTACTGGCGCCGCCATTAGGCTGGCTAATAATTTTAATATTGCCAGCCTGGTAGCTATGCGCAATGGTTAAAGAGTTATCTGTAGACCCATCGTCTACTATTATTATTTCCATCGCCGGCCAGGTTTGTGCAATAACCGATTCAATGCAGGCTGGTAAGTATTCAGCAGCATTATAAACAGGTATTATAACAGAAACTAAAGCACTATCCATTTTTCCTTATTCCGGGCTTAAAAAGTCTGATCGCTTTTTCTCTCAGCCAAACTGCAAAAAACGGATCAATATAGCTCAAACCTCTAAATAATTCACTTTGTGCTATAGGGTATTTATACCCGAGGGATTTAGCCAGGTTTAATGATTTTTTGATATACTCCCAATTATTTGTTGTTGCAAATCTGGCGGTCAGATCCCATAATTTTGCAGCTATTGCGGCACTATAGGTTTTTCCTGTTTGTTTAGCTACCTTTTCAAAAACATGGTACTGGGCGGCCAAACACTTGTTGATGTTAGCTGCCGACATAGATGATGCCAAACGATAATTAATTATGCTAAGCTCCTGCTCTACATTAAAAGTTAACGCTGCCAATGCCATTTTGATGTGGAAAGCAGAATCTTCATAATAAAGTATTGACGGGTCTATATCATAACCTCCGGCTGCAACAAAGCGCTGCCTGTTGTACAAACCGCAAAACGGATTTATCTGATTGGTTATAGCGTACTCCAACGGGTTGTTTTTAAGTGCTGTGGCATCAAATGCTCTTATACTTAAAAGTTGCTTTGTATAGTAATCGCGATACTCGTAGTTAAATAATACAATATCAGGGCAGGAGGGGGAAGACATCCACTTATGCGCAAGTGTTGTAAAATTGGGCAGTAACTCATCATCAGCATCATGAAAGTGAATCCATTTGCAGGAAGTTGCCGCTGCTAATTGATTTTTCCCCCAGGAACACCCTTGATTAACGTCCCCATGAATCAATTTAACACCAAATTTTTCTGCAACGGCCTTTGTGCCATCTGTACTGCAATCATTATAAACCCATATTTCATCAAACGGAATGCTTTGAGCCATTGCTGATGACAAAAGGTTAGGCAAATACGCTTCGGCATTATAGGCAGGTATGCAAAGTGCCAGCGTACTCATTTTTTACCGGTGAATTTTTTTACTACTCTTTTAAAAAGGTAGCGCGATAGATTTTTTAAAGCTTGTTTATCCAGCACATCATCAATGCTGCGTTTTACATCGGCAGGAGCATATATGTTGGTAAGGTATACATTGGCAGGCTGCGGCTTAAAGTTGCTAAGGACGGTTGTGTACTGCTCAATGTTTTGAGGTATTATGCGTGCTGCATTTAATAGATTTACACTCTGGATTGCCGAAGCGCACATTTTTTCATATTCCTCTTCGCTGATTTGGTCAAATTGCTTTAAGCAGTCAGACAGTGCAGTCGCGTCATTTGCAGGGTATTTAAATCCGTTAATGCCATGATCAATTATATCTGCTACGCCGGCTCCGTCCGAACAAATTACAGGTGTGCCGCATCCCAAAAATTCCAGGCAGGTAAAATTGTACATATCCCAGGTTGACGGAACAACACCAAATTTTGCCTTCAGCTGCAATTGATTAATGCTGGCGTTATCTACAGGCGCCTTTGCAATAACGCTTTTTCCCCAAACCGAGGGAAAGTTGTCTGCTAAATATTGCCCGGTTGTTTGGCTGGTTGTGTAAATCATATCCCTTCCAAACCATTTGATTAAGGGGCGGCTTGTTTCTTTTAACTCACTTACCGCTTTGCACAATTCAACGGGGCCTTTCCACTTTTGTATACGCGCTGTTACTAGTCCATAGTTGTCACGTTCACGCAGCGGCAATGGCTGTTGCACCGTACCATTAAAAACAGGATCTATTTTTATTACACAATTTGTGTTAAGTAAATTGTTCCAAAATGTTTTGTTAGCAGTGCTGTGTGTTATAAGGCCGTTGCATAAAGGTAATAGCAGTAATTCTATTTGTTTTAAAAATGCCGTACTTAATGTATGTGCGCCAGCGCCGTTTTCGTGCGATGCTATTTGCCCGGTACTGCCATGGAGGCGTGTAATAACGGGTTTAGAGTGGTTTATAACCCAGGGTATAAAGCCCAGGGCAAAATCGGTACATTCAATTATATCAAATTCTTCACCCTTATTGGCTTGCTCATACATAGCCCAGGCTGCTGCCATATTATTTCTGAGCTCGGGCTCAAGATCAAACTGGGTAAACTTGTTCAATGCAGCGCGGTATAGCTCGGGACTCAGCGCCTCCACTTCTACGCCGTCAATTTCAAATTTGCTGTTATCCGTATAATATCCGCTTCCAACTATTACCTTAATTCTGTCGCAACTGGGGCGCAAAGCTTTAATATAATTGATATAGTAGGTTGAAATCCCTCCACCCGAGTGTGGATAATATTCGGGAAGTATAAAAAGGATTTTCAAACGTTTTTATTTTTTACCCAGATACTGGCAAAATTGCGCCCCAGGCTATCGGCTTTCATGCTTAATTCCCTTTCTTCTTTTTTCAAATAATCGGGCAGGTTACTGTAAAGCACACCAAAAAATGCGTAAGTTCTGTAGCTCAGTATGTTATACTCTGATAGGCATCTTTTTAAATAGGATAAAGCAATGCCGCTGTTTGCCGAGTAGGGTAGGTCCTCAACGTGTATATCAGTAACGCTCCACAACTCAGGTGCAGTAAGTGGTTCTTTTATTACATTGGCCTTAAGCAAAACTTTGTTTACCGATGATATATAATCTTTTCCGCTGAGCAGCCGCGTAATTCTATTAACCAGTTTCTGTTTAAAAGAGGGAGAATGCGGATGTTGCTGCAAGTATGCATTGTACCGTGCGGCTCGTTCCTGATAGGTGATACTTTGCAGGGCTTCGTTGGTAGGGTCATGTATAGTTATAAGTATACCCTCCGGGTGTTGTAAACTATTAACCTGCTGCAAAAACGCGTGCAGATCGGGAATATGATGCAATACAGATGATATAATTATTATATCATAAAAACCGTCTGCCTTACCTACATCACCGTTTATCAACCTAACCTTTTTATTCCAGTTTTTTGCTCGTTTGCTTGCATAGCTCAACATTACAGCCGAGGTATCCAACAGCGTTATCTCATCAACATAAGGTTTAAGCCCGGCATCAAGGAGCATATTTGTAGCCAAACCGGTACCGCAACCTATATCCAGGAGTTTTAATCCCTTTTTGTTTACAAAACGGCCGCTTATATCATTTACCAATAACTGGTATTGAAAAGGCAAACTTTGCCACATTTCATCATGTATACTGTCGTAATGTTTAGCTTCAACATCATGAAACGCAACATTTATCGCGGCATGAAATTCAACGGGATCATTGATCTTTGATTTTTGTTCAATCAGCGGTATTAAAGAAGCGAGCGCGTTATTCATTTAAACGTAAAAATTCGGCATTTATAATTCCTTCATCGGCTTTTCTGATGGTGTCGGTCCATAAGCCACCTATTGTTATCAAACTAACTTCAGTCCCCCAAACCCATTCGTCATCGGTATTACCCCATGCGCCAACACCAAGGGTGTATTCACCCGGCCTTAAAACGCCTGGCTGGATGTTAAATGATGCGGCGAAGTTGCCATTTTTGATCCCTCTTCCGTTTGGTGTTTCGCGTAATGTGAATAAACGCACTCCTTCATGAAAAGCCGATATAATAAACACTGCCCGCGAAAACGCCTGTGCTGCAATACCGCTAACTTCAATATGAATAGCATCGTTAATATCTAATACGTTATTATCATCATCGGAATCGTTTACACTAACTTTGTTGAATTTTATAAGATGACTGATGTTGCCTTTAAATACGGCTTTGATATTGTTGTTTGCATTAAGCAACCTGCCGTAATACTTAATAGCATTGTCAATAGTGTCAAAATTTTCTATGCCACCATTTTGCAATACCATTCCGTGTTTGCAAAGGGTTTTCATTGAACCCATGTTGTGGCTAACAAACAAAACTGTGCGTCCTTCGCCCCGGCTTACATCGCCCATTTTGCCGAGGCATTTTTTCTGAAACTCGGCATCGCCCACGGCTAATACTTCATCCACTATCAAAATTTCTGATTCAAGATGTGCTGCTACCGCAAAAGCAAGGCGCACATACATGCCCGATGAATAGCGTTTTACAGGCGTGTCCACATAACGCTCAACGCCCGAAAAATCCACTATCTCATCAAACTTGCGCTTTATTTCCGCTTTGCGCATACCTAATATGGCTCCGTTCAGAAAAATATTTTCCCTGCCTGTTAATTCCGGGTGAAAGCCCGTGCCAACTTCTAATAAACTGGCAATGCGCCCTTTTACTTTTATTGAGCCGGTGGTAGGGGATGTTACCCGGCTCAGTAATTTTAACAGTGTGCTTTTGCCTGCGCCGTTGCGGCCAATAATTCCAACAGCATCGCCTTGTTCTATTTCAAAATTCAGATCCTTTAAACTCCAAACCACATCACTGCTGCCTTTTACAGAACGGTCATTACTTTCGCCTATTTTCAGAAATGGGTCTTCTTTACCCCGTAACCTTGCCCAGGCACGTTCAATATCGCGCGAGATTGTGCCGGTACCAAAATCGCCAAGCTGGTAAGCTTTTGACAGGTTTTCTACCTTAATTACTTTTGCCATTATACGGTATCAACAAATGACTTTTCAACTTTATTAAATACCACCATGCCCGCCAGCAAAATTGCAATAGTGAGCACACTGCTGTATCCCAACAATTCCCAGCTAAAGGTGCCTTTGCCAAAGAAACCGTATCTCATGGATTCAATAACTGCTGTGATAGGATTAAATTTAATTATCCAGCTGTAAGCCGGATATTTTTGCATCACAGCCGAGAGGGGGTATATTACCGTTGTAGTGTACATAAGCAAGGGCACACCAAATGAAACTATAAAAGCCAGGTCGCGGTATTTGGTAGTTACTGCTGATATAAGCATCCCCAAACCCAAACCAAGAGCGGCAACAAGCAGTATTAACAACGGTAAAAACAGCAAACCGGTGTTAGGCCGAAAATCAGCACCGTTAATTGCATAGGCAGCCATAATTATAATGAAAAGCAAAAACTGTATACCAAACCGTATAAGGTTAGATGCTACAATACTTAAAGGCATAATAAGGCGCGGAAAATAAACTTTGCCAAGCATGGCGGCATTGTCTTTAAATACAGTGGATGTTTTGGTTATACAATCGGCAAAATAGTTCCATATAATGGTACCTGCAAGGTAAAACAAGGGCTTAGGTATGCCATCAACCGGTATACCCGCCAAATTGCCAAAAACAACAGTATAAATTATAATGGTTATAACAGGCTGTACAAAAAACCATAGTGGCCCTAAAATAGTTTGCTTGTAAAATGATACGAAATCACGCCGTACTAATAGCACGAGCAGGTCGCGGTATTGCCATACTTCTTTTAAGCCCAGGCTTAAAACTTTGCTTTTGGCGGTAATTTCAATGTCCCACTGCTGCTTATCGGTTTCAGTCATTTATAAGTAGCTTTTCCAATTTTTGTATATAATTATCGCTATTAAAATAGCTTAAAGATTCTTTTTGTAAATGTGCCCGCTCTGCAATGGAAGGGCGGTTTTGTAAGTATCTTAACACTTCAAGTTCAAGTTCGTCCGGGTTATCCGGATCTATTGCTTTGCCTAGTTCGCCATGTTTTATAGCGTCCAGGCTACCATCTGTATTGCCGCAAATTACCGGCAGACCGCAAGCCAGCGCTTCAATAAAAACAATTCCAAACCCCTCTTTCTTACTTGGTAGCACAAACAGATCGGCCATCAAAAAATGATCTGTTAATTCTTCTTCATTTATAAACCCCGACAAAATTACCAAACCTTCGGCACTGTGTTGGGCAATTAACTGTTTAATTCGCTGCTTTTCTCCTTCGTCGCACTGTCCCGCCAAAATATATCTTATCTCCGGAAGTTCATTTTTTAGTTTACCAAGTAATCTTATCACCTGGTCGTAGCCCTTGTACTGCTCTGTATTGGCCAGCCTGGTAAGGGTAAATAAAATATTATTATCAGGTGTTAATCCATACCTGTTCAATAAAGGCGTGGGTTTGTCCAGATCAGCAGGCAGTTTCATGAACGGATCGATAGCGTTATTTATAACAACACATCTGTCGGGTTTTGCGTTGTGCCATCTTATTACTTCGCTGCGGGTAAACTGGCTTACACAAATTATCTTATCGCACTTCTTTAGCAATATTTTTTTGAATAGTGTAAGGGGCCGCCACACCTCTATACCATGGGCAATAAGCATTACCTGGCATTTTGGGTTGAGCAGTTTAATGGCCAAACCAACCGATGCCATGTTAATATGACTTAAAATTACGGTATCGCACTGTCTGCCTAGCCTGATGGCTTCCACAATAAATTTAAAACGATTAGCACCGAAGCCTTTAAATTTATTGGCCGGCAAGTATTTTTGCATTAGATCCTGATCACGGTCGTAAACAGACCATAAACTGAAGCTCAAATTGCGCCGCTCCGCAATGTTATTTATGCAATACGCCAACGTGCGCGTCATTTTTTGAATGCCGCCTGTGGTGCTGAACGTTTGCAAACTAAAAAGAGCTATTTTATTGCGCATGCTGTTGCGTAAGGTAAAGCGCAAATGCTTTAGACCAGTGTGTTTTGTTGTTTTTAAAACTTCTGATGAGACTCTTAGCGTGTGCGCCGGTGTATAGGCTTTCATCCGCTATCTGGTGGTTGTCCCTCATCCACTGCTGTAGCGGGAATGAGAAGCCCATTTTAGGTCTGTTCCATACGGCTTCTGGCAAAATATTTTTAAAGCTATCTACCAGTATTTTTTTTGGCCGCTCTTTGTTGAACAGTAAAGCGGGGGCTATGCTGTGAATGGCGGCCTGAAAATCCTCATCTAAAAATGGCACCCTTACTTCTAAGCCATTGTTCATACTCATTACATCAGTATCTCGTAACAATTGGTTCTGCATATAAATATTGCTCTCCAGCCACGACGCCAATTCTCCTCCTTGCAAATTTTTTTCAAAATCTATGTTAATGCTGAAAAGCTCATTATTAACCTCTTGCTCATCACAATTAAGAAGCCTGGCAATATCTGTAGCAGTGAAAATTGCCCGCATAGCCAGATATATTGCCAACTGATGGCCGCCGGCTAAATAGGATATCTTTTTATATCTGTCGCTTAGTAAATGCCCGGCACCTTTAAACAAAAACCCCGGTAGTTTCTGTAAGCTTTGAATAAGACTTATTCGATTAAACGAGGGATAACCGCCGAAAAGTTCATCGGCACCAAGGCCGGAAAGAACTGCTTTTAACCCGTCCTGCTGTGCATACCTGCTGATAAACCAAGAATTTATGCCATCAGTAGTAGGCATGTCCATTGCGGCTACAATATCAGGCAGGCAATTATTAAATTCCTGCTGCCTAATTAAATGAGAAAACTTTTGCCCGTTAATTTTACTTGTTACTATTTCCTGATAAGCGTGCTCATCATATGCTTTTTCATTAAAAAATATAGAAATAGTTTTTAGCTGATCATGCTTTTGTTCGGCGGCAAGCAAAGTAAGTAAGCTGGAATCAATACCACCACTTAAGAATACGCCTATGGGCGCATCGGCAATTAACTGCCTTTTTACTGCTGCCCTTAAAGCGCCTGCAATGGTAGCATGCGCCTGATTAATATCTGTTATTAATGCTGACGAATGGTGTTGAACATAGCTTTGAATCGTAAAACTTTGTTTTGCATTATCCCAACATAACATGTTGCCTTTTTGTAACGAAAAAACGTTTTTCAAGGTGGTATCAGGCTCAGGCACATGGCCAAATGCCAAAAAGCGGATACGCCATGACGCGTTTTCTTCGGTAGCAATGCCCGCCGCTTTAAACGCCCGCACTTCCGAGGCAAAACTTAGTTCGCCATTGTTTATATGATAGTACAGCGGTTTAACACCCATACTATCGCGCACCAGGTAGCTTATGTTTTTTCTTACATCATACAAAGCGAACGCAAAAATGCCGCGTAGTTTGGCAAACGCCGCTACGCCCCATTGTAAATAGGCCTGTATTATAACCTCGGTATCTGTGGTTGATTTAAAAATGGAGCCTAAAGCTGTAAGCTCAGTTTTTAATTCCGGGTAATTATATATTTCGCCATTAAAGCTTATCCACGCTGTGTTATTCACATCAGCCATGGGTTGATGGCCGTTAGGGCTTAAGTCAATTATAGAAAGCCTGCGGTGGCCAAATACCAAACCGTTTTGGGCTGCAAATATACCTTCGTCATCCGGCCCGCCGTGCTGCTGTATACTGCACATCGCCTTCACTCTTTGCAAGGTAAGGTTACCGTCAGCGTCTTTATTAATTATGCCCGCAATTCTGCACATGGTATTGGTTTATACACAGCTTCGCCCCGTAAGTCACATTCGTTAAAATTTAACTTATTAATTATCAGCAATTTATTTGCATTTCTATGTAAACAAAAACAGCCTTTTGATGGCTGTTCTTGGGTGTTTAAAGTCTATCTATCAGCGCGGCTGCCACGTTAACTACTATGGAACAACCCAGGTTTTCAAGCCGGAGCACCAATTGTTTTTCCGATCGGTATGATATCATCTCTCCCTGTAATCCTTTTAGCGCCCCAGCTTTAATAATAACCTTTTCGCCCGGTTGTAGGTCAGTCTGCGTAATTTCCAGTTCAAAAGTACTTGCCAGCAACAATTTAAGGTCCTCAATTTGCCGCTCAGGCATGGTAGCTATTTTGTTTGAAAAATAAATAAACCGCGCAATGCCTTTCGTCATCAATACTTCTGTTTTCTCGTGCTCATTGATGTTCACAAAAAGATACGACTTTATTAAAGGCTCTTCTACCCACTTTTTTCTATCGCTCCATTGTTTTTGCTGACGATGCAATGGTAAGTAAGCATGTATTCCTTTATCACTAAGTGCCTGATATGCTTTTTTTTCTGCCCGGGGCAGCGTGCACACCGGATACCATTTACGTACACTTGTATTTAATGTTTGCGTCATATTGGGCAGCGACTTAGTTTTTAGTTAAACCAGCGCCTTAAATCCCACCATTTTCGCTTCTCCTCATCGTCAACATAATATCCCTGATCTTTGTACCCTGAGTAATCAGAGTAATAATAATACCGGCTGTTATAATTTTCGCCGGTAAACTTTGTGGTGTAATACCTGGAGTGCAAAATATCCTCTTTAAATGCATTAAGTATTATTACAGTATTATTTAAATGGTATTCGCTGGCTATTTTTTGTGGTATTGTTGCCGAGTAGTATTTTGATTTTCCGGAACGTATAACAAAAACATTAATATCGCTCAACCTTATTAGCGGTATAGCATCAGATACTAATCCTACCGGAGCGGTGTCTATCATTATTATATCATACCTTTCGCGCAGTTCGTCAAGCAGATCAGACATTTTTTTTGAGTGCAAAAGCTCTGACGGGTTAGGGGGAACAGGGCCGGATGATATAAAGTCAAGATTCTCCTGTTCAGTTTTCGTTATTATCTCGTCAAGCGATTTTTGATTTATCAGATAGTTGCTTAAGCCCAGTTCGTTGGTAAGCCGGAAGGTTTTGTGCAGTTTTGAGCGCCTCAGATCCGCTGCTATAATGATCACTTTTTTATCAATAAGTGAGAGCGTACTTGATAAATTAACAGCAACAAATGATTTACCCTCGCCCGCTATTTCTGATGTTACACAAATAATTTTACTCTTCTTTTCGGCAGCTAAAAAGTTCAGATTTGTGCGCACCGATCTAACAGACTCAGCAAAAATAGATTTAGGTTTATTCAATGCCAATATTCTTGATCCATCCTCATCTAACTCATGCGGAAATTTTCTGATCACCCCAATAATAGGCACCGTGGTTAGGCTCTCTATGGTTTCCTTATCGTAGATGTATGGATTTAGTATCCTTATCAAAATAATGGCGCCTAAACCTATTAGCAAGCCATAAATTACAGCCTGCCTTTTAACACCGCCTTCGTCAGGCGATACGGGGATATAATTGGGCTGCGCCGGTTCCAGTATACTTGCACCGGGGAGTATGGCAGAGCGGCTTATCTGCGCCTCTAATTTCTTTTCAGACAAAAATGAATAAACCTTTTCGTTTATCTCGAAGTCGCGTTTAAGGCTAACCAGTTTTCTCTCGGCAACGGGTAATTTGTCAATGCGGTTGTTTACGCCCGAAAGCTGATTGTCTATAAAATCTATATTTTTTTGAATACGCTGCCCCGTTGCATGAATGTTTTGATAGGCATTGCTTTTTACCTGCAATATTTGCTGGTTAATGCCTTGTATTTGCGGCGATGAGGCATTGTATGTTTTTAAAAGAACTTGTTTTTCGGTAATCAAGCTATTCAGGCTGGCTACCAACCCGCCAAGCAGGGGGTCAATGTTGCCTTCAAAATTAAAGTTAATGTTTACGTTGTTTTTTTCCCGTTCTACCTGTTGTTTAAGCTGATTGATAGCTAAAAGCTGTATCTTTAATAGTGAACGTTGTGATTCCAGATCGCTAACCTTATCCAGCTCAACACCAGAAGTAGCGCTTACGTCTAATATTTTTGAGCTCTGTTTAAAGTTTTCTATTGAGCCCTCAGACCCTTTAACCCGCCCTCTTAAAGTATCTAACTGATCTTCAATAAAGTGGATCATTTGCGTGGCCGATTCTGTTTTGTGCTCACGGTCATACTTTAAATACTCGTTCATGATAGCATTAAGTATGTCGGCGGCAAAATCAGGGTTTGAATCTGTTTGCCGCAGTGCTATAATGTTTGAGTTTTTAGCGGTCTCGCCCGCGCTGAAACCACTACGAACCCGTGTTATAAAACTTTCCGGGCTGTTAAATTTAAACAGTAACACAGCGTTTTGATTTATCTCACCGGTGGCTGCAATTGTAAAGGTTGTTTCGCCAACAGTTACGGGGTTATAATAAAGGCATTTTTGCTGTTTAACAGAGCCCCCAATATTGTAGGAGAGGTGGAACGAGTTTTTATCTATCGGTTTAAAAGTAATAAGCCCACTATAAAAAACTACGCTGTCTGATTTTATTACGGTAATTTTTAATGGTTTATGCGGGTACAACTCACTGGTGCGCACACGGCCTTCAACATAAAAACTTATGTGGTAATCTAAGTCTTTTATAGCATTGAGTAACAAATTTCTGCTTTGCAACACAAAAAGCTCGCTCTGAATGCGCGACGGGCCCTTATCACTATTATTTATCACGCTTACCAGATCAGATATTTCTGATCTTTTTTCATCAAATTTCATGGTAGCGGCTGTGGCAAACGTTTTGGGTGTGTACCACAGATACACATGAGCGGAAATTAAAAATACCGCCATTGCCCCGGCTATCCAATACCACCGGCTGGTTAATATTTTCAGGATCTTAACATAATCCAGCTCCTGGTGAGGGAGTTTTTGTTGTATCTTATCTTCCATTATTGCCGCGCAAGCGTAAATATTATTAATGCGGTGTTTATCATTAACAGCAGCGGCTGTGCTACAACCGAAAAGTTTTGAACTTTTTGCGCGCGTATGGCAGGTATGTTTTGGGCCACAATTATAACATCGTTATTGGTTAAAATTGTCTTGCTGTCATAAAGCGTTTTTACCTCTCTAAGGTTAACGGTAGTAATGTCCGGAGTTTGCTTATCGCCACGTATAATCTGTATGTTTTGCTCGTTGGCCTTGTCTGTTAAACCGCCGGCTTCGCCTAAAATGTCAATCAGTTTGGTATTGTCTTTTGTTAACAAATAATTGCCCGGCGCCTTAACTTCGCCAAAAACGGTTACTTTTAAATTAAGTAGCTTAACATCAAAAAGCGCTTCTTTAAGGTATTTTTTATTATAGAGATCTTCAATAAGCTTTCGCGCTTCTATGCGCGTTAATCCCGCTATTTTAATGCGGCCCAGGCCGGTTAGCGCTACTGTGCCATCATCATCCACCTCGTAGGTTTCGCCTTGTTGTGCAGCATTGGCCTGGTTAGTGGCGGCTCCGCTCCCGGCTGCAAGGTCAACCAGGTTCTTGCTCTCCTGTATGTTCCTTATTTGCAGAATATCCTGGGGTTTGATATGATAGTTGCTAACGTTGGCACGAATTTTTTGATACACACTGTCAGGAATGGCATTTGATTGTTCAAAAAGCAACTGATTTTGTTTGTAAGAGCATGACGAAAAAAAAAGCGCCGTTGCAATACAAACTAAAAAAGACAAGCGGATAGGCAACAAAACGTTTTGCTTAATATTTAACATGTTTTACCGGTAAATTCAAAACTACATAATTGCATTTATAAGTAAGCGTATTTTTTTCCAGAAGTGCAGAGTCCAAAAATATCATTGATAACCGTTACCCGAAACGCCGAAAACACTATACAACGTTGTATAGCGTCCGTTTTGTCCCAAGATTATGCCAATGTTGAATATATAATAATTGACGGGCAGTCAACAGACGGCACCATAGCTATAGTAAACAGCTTTAATGAGCGGGTAACCCGTTTTATATCTGAGCCCGACAAAGGTATATACGACGCTATGAATAAGGGCATTAAAATTGCCACCGGTGATATAGTTGGAATTTTAAATGCCGACGATTGTTTTGCTGATAAAAATGTGCTAAGGGAAGTGGCTGAAGCTTTTATGAATAATGACATAGAAGCTTTATACGGCGATCTGGAATATGTAAAACCTGGTGGTGGCGTAATGCGCAAATGGCGATCAGGAAATTACAAAGCCAGTTTATTTAACTGGGGATGGATGCCACCGCATCCCACATTTTATTGCAAAAGATTGATTTTCAACAAATTTGGATACTACCATTTGGGGTTTGGAACCGCCGCAGACTACGAATTGATGGTGAGGTTTATGTACCTGAACAGGTTGCGGGTTTATTATTTAAACAAGGTAATGGTTAAGATGGATATAGGAGGGGCGAGCAACAAATCAATTAGTAGCCGCATAAAGGCCTGGCAATTTGATTTAAAGGCAATGGGGAAAAATGGGGTTTTATTTCCCCATGTGTGTGTAATTTTTAAACCATTAAGAAAATTAGTTCAATACTTTTAAATACGAATTACAAAGCGTGTTAATATGTTAATAAAATAATAACCGCCTATAATGCTTATACAACTTTTCAATGACCGAGCTTCTTCTTAATAATCAAATTTTTTATTCCGTTTGTGTATTGCTATTGGCAATGGGTGTATCGTGGGCCGTAATACCTTCCATATTACACGTTGCGCGTGCCCGGCATCTGTATGATGATATTGGGCATTTTAGGAAACAGCATGATCATGGTATACCCAGGCTTGGCGGTGTAGCCATTTTTGTAAGTTTTACTATGGCTGCCCTTATATGTTCTATCGTTGACAACACATTCCCGGTAAGTTATTTACTGGCGGCGGCCATTATACTTGTTATAATGGGCCTTAAAGACGACTTGTCTGGTGTAAATGCCAGCACTAAATTAATTGTGCAGATCATAGCTGCCATGATCCTGGTTATTTGGGGCGATGTCAGACTGTCAAGCATGTACGGCGTTTTGGGTATATATGATCTGCCTTATACCTTTAGCTGCATTTTATCAGTACTGGTTATTATAATGGTTATTAATGCCTTTAATTTGATTGACGGAATTGACGGTTTAGCGGGTGTAACAGGTATTGTTACCCACGTATCATTCGCCGCGCTGTTCATTTATACGCGTCAGTATCACCTGGCTCTAATTTCTGCAATAATGATTGGCGCTATAGCGGGCTTTTTACGTTTTAACTTAAATAAGGCTAAAATTTTTATGGGCGATACCGGGTCGCTGTTCATCGGCTTAATTTCGGTTGTTATGGCCATAGAGTTTATTGAAGGCAATAAATTTTCAACGTCGGGCTCCCCGTTAATCTATTCTGCACCGGCAATAACCGTTGCTATATTGATAGGGCCTATTTTTGATACCTTGAGGATATTTTTTATAAGGATAATAAATGGTGTACCGCCCTTTACGGCAGACCGTAACCATATCCACCATCGTATGCTAAAGTTAGGGTACACGCATTTGCAAACAACATTTATACTGGCCACAATTAATATACTATCTATTACAGTAACGTTGTTATTTACCGAGCTGGGTAATTACACACTAATTTTAACGATATTTCTTATATCCATGTTGTTTAACTGGATGGTAACCTTCCTGATACGCTCAAAAGAGCGCGAGAACATGGCATTACGCAACCTGTTTGTTTAATATCAATGTCTGTTTTTTATAGCAAGGATTAGTAACCCTTCTTTTTTGGTAGTTTTGCGGCATTCTCAAATGCCTCATAATGAAGATAGCTATTAACGGATTTGGCAGAATTGGCCGCATTTTTTTACGCAGTATTTTAACAAAACCCGGTATTGAGGTTGTTGCCATTAACGACCTTACTGATGCCCGCACGCTGGCTCACCTTTTTAAATATGACTCTGTTCACGGCGGTTTTAAGGGTAGTGTGACATGTGATGATGAACACCTTTACATTAACGGGCAAAAAATAAAGATCCTGGCAGAACAAAATCCTGAAGCTTTACCCTGGCAAAAACTGGGTATTGATTTGGTAATTGAATCAACCGGTAAATTTACCTCTGAGGCAGGTGCCCAAAAGCATATTACGGCGGGTGCTAAACAGGTAATACTTTCTGCACCGCCTGCTGATAAAGGCATACCAACAGTAGTTTTAGGGGTGAATGATAAGGTTGTAGATCTTTTATCGCCAGTACTATCCAATGCATCATGCACCACCAATAACGTTGCTGCAATGGTTAAAATACTGGACGAAAACTGGGGAATTGTTGATGGCTATATTACCACTGTACACTCTATGACGGGCGATCAAAGCCTGCATGACGCTCCGCATAAAGACCTCCGCAGAGCAAGGGCAGCTTCTGCTTCTATTATACCAACCACTACAGGCGCAGCTAAAGCCATTACATCCATATTTCCGCATCTTGATGGTAAGTTGGGCGGCGCAGGTATCCGCGTGCCGGTGTTAAATGGCTCACTTACAGATTTTACCTGTCTGCTTAAAAGTAAACCAACAGTAAATGAGATCAATACAGCATTTAAAGCAGCTGCCGAAGGTGAACTAAAGGGCATTTTAGAATATACCGAAGACCCACTTGTATCCTCGGATGTATTAGGCAATTCCCACAGTTGCGTGTTCGATGCTTTGCTTACCTCAATTGTTGGCGATCTGGTTAAAGTAGTAGGGTGGTATGACAACGAAAGCGGCTATAGTAGCCGCCTTGCTGATCTGGTTGTAAAAATCAATAACCTTAATTAATTATTTGCTGTATACCAGTAGTATTGATGCTGTAGTTAACGGATAATTTTTTCCAAAGTTAACGAACGAAGAAAACTTTACCACATCAGTTTTGGTGTTAAGCAAAATATTTTGCTGGTTTACAGCATCCTGCGGTAAAGGAAATGTTTTTGTAAATGTAAAATTGCGCTTCAATTGCAACTTTACCATATTTTTTCCGTCTACAATTAAATTGCTTTTTGTAACCTCGGTCAAAACCTTCAGATCATTACCGGCCCAGTTAGTGGTCTGCCCACCCGGTGATGGCACTGTGAAACTATATTTGCTTAGGGCCGATGCTGTAAAATCTTCGTTTAGGCGAATGCTGTACGAAAGCTCGTAACCTTTAGGGTTTAATAACGCGCTTACATCTTCTGAATATACCATAGTTAAAACATTGTCTTTAACCGATGTTTTAACATTTTGAACCGGTACAGAAAAAGTTATTTTGCGTAGCAGGTCATCTTCGCTGATAATTACCTGAGAACCATTATTTGGTATTTTAGTGTCATTATTAAGATCAACAATTTCTTTGCGACAGCTTGATGAGCTTACAATCAATAAAGCCGCGGGTAATATTATTCTCTTTGTTATGTATATACTCTTCATGTTAGTAGCTGCTTTTGCGTTTGTATTCACCATTGTAAAGCTAAAGCCGGGCCAATTATGATATAAGCAATAAAAATACTTACTCCTTAAAAGAATAATACGTTAAACACATAGGTTTTTACAACTTATGGTTATTAAAAAGTGCTTTTTTACGTTTTTGATAATACTTGTTGAATAAAGAAAAAGTGGCATAATATAAGGTGGGGTTAAGTGGCCCAATTTTTTTGTGGAACTTTGTCCCAGTTTATATAAAAGTTGGTACAATTGCCTTTTTAACCGTATGATAAAATTTATTGTGATTGATGAAGCTTTACCGCTTCGCAATATTGTTTTACGCGAAGGAAAACTAACGCCGGATGAATGTCGTTTCCCTTCGGATAATTTACCGGGCAATTTCCACCTGGGTTATTTTGAAAAAGAAAAACTGATTTGCATAGCTTCATTTCATCCTCAAACCTACAATGGCTTTAACGGCGTGGGATACCAACTTCGCGGAATGGCTACAGCAGATGGCTATAGGGGTAAGGGAATTGGTAACCAACTTGTTGAATTTGCAAAAAAACATTTAACAGAAAGTAAGGCAAACTACGTGTGGTGTAACGCACGCCAGGTAGCTGTAGGGTTTTACCAGCGACTGGGTTTTGAAATAATATCTCCGAAATTTGATGTGCCGGGTATTGGGCCGCATTATGTAATGTACGCGCCGCTTCATTAAATAGCGCAGAACACACAATCACTGGTGAATAATCACCACTGCCCATTCACCACTCTCCATGCACTCACTCGCCATCCACCCCCTCACTAATTTCACTTTGCATTGGGGTATTAAAATTAAAATGCTGATTTTGGCCTCCGTTTAGCTAACAAACATAAAACTTGTATGAAAACAATAGATCAGATACGCTTTCTAGGTAAAAAAGCGCTTATACGCGTTGACTTTAACGTTCCGCTTGATGAGAACGGCAACATAACCGATGATAACCGCATAACTGCGGCATTGCCTACTATTAAAAAAATACTTACCGATGGGGGCGCGGTAATTTTAATGTCGCATTTAGGCAGACCAAAAAGCGGGCCTAATGAAAAGGACTCACTAAAACATGTTATTAAACACTTGGCTGACCTGTTAGGACAACAGGTAGAATTTGCCAATGACTGCATTGGTGAGGAAGCCATAAATAAAGCCAAGGCACTTTCAAACGGAGAGGTTTTATTGCTGGAAAACCTTCGTTTTTATAAAGAAGAAGAAAAAGGCGATGTTGAGTTTGCGAAAAAAATAGCTGCTTTGGGCGATGTTTATGTAAATGACGCTTTTGGTACCGCACACCGTGCTCATGCGTCAACAGCTGTAATAGCGCAGTTTTTTCCTGATGCAAAATACTTTGGTTATTTGATGGGAGCCGAGTTGAACAATGCCGAAAAAGTTTTGAATAACCCCGAGCGTCCTTTCACGGCTATTATGGGCGGATCAAAAGTGTCTGACAAAATATTACTGATAGAGCGTTTACTGGATAAGGTAGATAACCTGATTATTGGTGGTGGCATGGCTTACACATTTGCCAAGGCTAACGGCGGCAATATAGGCACATCATTGGTTGAATTGGATAAACTGCAACTGGCGCTTGACCTGGTACAGAAAGCAAAAGACAAAGGCGTAAACCTTTTACTACCGGTTGATAACGTTACAGCCGATGATTTTAATAACAATGCCAATACAGGCGTTGCCAAAACGGGAGAAATACCCGATGGCTGGATGGGTTTGGATATCGGCCCTGAAACCGTAAAACTTTTCAGCAAAGTAGTAGAGGAATCTAAGACTATCCTTTGGAACGGCCCGATGGGTGTGTTTGAAATGGAGAAGTTTTTAATAGGTACCAAAGCCATTGCCGAATCAGTTGTAAAAGCTACAGAAGCAGGAGCATTCTCACTAATTGGTGGCGGCGATTCAGCAGCTGCGGTATCTAAATTTGGCTTAACAGCTGACGTTAGCTATGTATCAACAGGTGGCGGCGCATTGTTAGAGTATATGGAAGGTAAAGAACTACCAGGCGTAAAAGCTATTAACGACTAAGATTGTAGTATTTACGGATTATAGGATTTTCTTATGCGGTGTTAGAACGACAAAGCCACCTTTTTTAAGGTGGCTTTGCTCTTTAATAGATGTCGCACTTTCAATTATTTTGATTGTAAATACTATTTTCAGTTAAAGTAATGACTTCTGCCAAATCAATAGACCAAACGCCCGCAACCCCTTTTTTAAATTCTTCTCTCCAATATAAGAGTCCCTCGTTAACCTCTATTTTGCGGTAAGAAACAATCCTTTTCAAAGACTTTATTAACATTTCACCATCAATTGGGGTATGAGATATTGACCAATCCTTTATCTCCCCCGTTTGGTTATCTTTTACCTTCAGTCCTTCAATCATAATATGAACAAATAAAGATCCTGTTTCGATTTGTTCACAGTCAACAATTACCAAACAAGAATCTTCTTCTCCGGGTCTTGTTTGATACTCCCATACCTGTCCCTTTTCTATATCAAATTTCATAGGTTACTAAACTCAATAATCAAAGGTACCTGCCTTATTAAAGCGTTTCACAAAAAACAAAATCAAGCGTTTTTTTTATTGTATTGATAATCAATTATTTATAAGATATTTACGCTTATTTTTTCTGACTTATAAGTAGTTTCACAGTGTTTCATATTAAATGTAATTATTTTATATTCAATTAATTACATAAAAAATGTTTCAAGAGTTTCATCCGTGTCATATATTTTTGTGAAACGTAGTGAATCTAATAATCCGCAAATCCTATAAATCTTAGTCAACCTTCTTACCCTTCATAGCATGGCTTATGGCGGTATCCATCAGGCGCTCGGCAAAAGGGCGGGTATATTCATTCAAGGCATCAATAGCTTTATGTATGCGGTCTTTATCACCGCTTGCTAATTCTTGCTTCAGGCTGTCAACCAGTTTGTTGGTTTCAATACCTTCTTCCAGGCTAACGTGCTCGCCATTTTTCTGTAAAAAGCGTTCAACAGTATAGATCATTTGTTCACCTTCTGTTCGTGCCTCAATAACCATACGCTGGGCCACATCATCTTTGGCGTGCGTAATGCTGTCCATCAGCATTTGCTCAACCTGGTCGTCGGTAATGCCATAGGTGGGCTTAACTTCAACCTCCTGCTTAACACCCGAGCGTAACTCAATAGCCTGTATTTTTAAAATACCATCAGCATTCAGCAAAAAGTTAATATCTACTTTAGGGAAACCCGCAGGCATAGCGGGTATGCCTTTCAATTCAAACTCAGCCAGTTTACGGTTCTCGCTTATCAGGTCGCGTTCGCCCTGGTAAACGGCAATTTTCATATTCACCTGCCCGTCTTTTGAGGTAGTGTATTGCCTGCCCGCTTTAGTTGGCACCTTACTGTTACGCGGAATAATAACATCCATCAATCCGCCCACGGTTTCAATACCTAAAGACAAAGGCGTAACATCCAGCAGCAAAATATCCCTGCGGTTGCCTGCCAAAATATCAGCCTGTATAGCGGCACCCAAAGCAACCACTTCGTCCGGGTTAACATCATCATGAACAGGGCGGCCAAAGAAGCTGGACACCATTTTTTTTACCAATAATGTACGTGTAGAACCGCCAACCATTACCACTTCATCAATCTGTTTTACCTCCAGTTGGGCATCCTTCAATGCATTTTCGCAGGCTTTAATGGTTTGCTGTACTTTAGGCAGTATCAGTTGCTCAAAGGTTACTTTATCCAGCGTGCACCATATATCGCCTATTTTCTCGTTAAACAAACTTTGATGCGCAAATGCTTTCTTGGCTTCTTCGGCCTTTAAACGTAATTGTTGCGCCAGCTCGCGGTTGGCGCTAACAACGGCGGTATCCAGGTTGTTTTGTGCTATCCAATAGTCAACAATAGCGCGGTCAAAATCATCACCGCCCAAAAAAGTATCACCATTGGTTGATAGTACCTCAAAAATGCCATTTTGTATTTGCAGTATCGACACATCAAAAGTGCCGCCGCCCAAATCATAAACAGCTATAGTTTTGGTCTCATCGGGGTTTAGGCCAATGCCGTAAGCCAAACTTGCTGCGGTGGGTTCGTTTACAATGCGCAAAACATCCAGTCCGGCAAGTTTGCCTGCATCGCGCGTGGCCTGCCGTTGCGAATCATTAAAATAAGCCGGAACAGTTATAACTGCGCGGTTAACAGGGGTTTTTAGCGCGTGCTCGGCGCGGGCTTTTAATTCTTTTAATATCAATGAGGATAATTCTATAGGCGTATAGAATTTATCGCCTACATTTATTTTAACCAGGCTTTCACTGTCATCGTCAATTACTTTGTACGAGAAGAAATCGCTGTAATTAGCAATGTCTTTATAAGAGCGGCCCAATAATCTTTTAACAGAAAATATAGTGTTCTGCGGATCTGTTATCAGGTAGTTTTTAGCGTCGTTGCCAACGGTAACATCTCCGCCCACGCCAAAATGCACAACCGATGGCACCAATACGCCCTTACCGGTATCATTTATCACCTGTGGGTTTTTGTCGGGATTAATAAAGGCCACCAACGAATTGGTTGTGCCCAGATCAATACCTACAATAATTTCTTCTTTTTGTATAGAGCCTGTTGCCAGGTTGATAGAAACTTTAGCCATGTTGTTATATTAACAAGCGGCAAAGGTATAGAGTTTTGCCCTATGCTGTGTCATGTTATTGTGAATTGCACTAAAAGGCATAAATTGCATGGCATAATAAAATTATGAACGCCAGATTGCCGGTTAGATATTTTTTGACTTTTTTGCTGCTTGTTATAGTATCTACAGTAGCTTATGCCCAGCAATTTGGCGGCAACCCGCCATCTGTTAAATGGCGACAGGTAAATACCCCCGCAGTAAAGGTGATATTTCCGCAGGGGTTAGATTCTGTTGCTTTTAACGTAGCCGGTATTATTGAGCTTGTTAATAAACCTGTGCAGTCAACCATAGGTAATCATCAAAAAAAAGTTAGCATAGTTTTACAGGATAAAACCACTATACCAAATGCCTATGTGGGCTTAGCTCCATTTAGAAGCGAGTTCTATTTAACTCCCGATCAAAATAGCTTTGAACTGGGTAGTATTCCCTGGGCCCATCAGTTGGCTATACACGAATACCGGCATGTGCAGCAATACAATAACTTCAATGTTGGCCTGTCGCGTGTGTTTTCCACCATTTTTGGTCAGGGAGGGCAGGCCATAGCCAACAGCATATCTGTTCCCGACTGGTTTTTTGAGGGTGATGCTGTTTATAACGAAACCCTGGTAAGCAAACAGGGCAGGGGCAGGCTGCCTTATTTTTATAACGGATACCGCGCCCTATGGCAAGCCAATAAAAGCTACAGTTGGATGAAACTGCGCAATGGCTCCTACAAAGACTTTATACCCGATTGGTACCCTATGGGTTATATGTTGGTAGCCTATGGCAGGGAAAAATTTGGTAATAACGTTTGGCGCAATGTTACCCATGATGCAGCATCATTTAACAGCATAATTTACCCACTGCAGGGCGCAATTAAAAAACATACCGGCAAGAGCTTTAAAGATTTTAGAACAGATGGACTTAATTATTTCAAGCGTCAGTATACTTATAATTCAATAACTCAACCGGCCAATAAATCAGTAATTAACAAAGAGTATCCGGCTTATGTAAACGACAGTACGCTTATCTATGTCATTTCCACTTATGATAAAGTGCCGCAGTTTACGTTCAATAAGAGCGGTATTGAAAGTAAAATAGGTATCCGCTCACGCTCATTGGATAATTATTTTGATTACGGAAACGGTAAGGTAGTTTACGCAGTTTACCGCCCCGATCTGCGCTGGACCTATCGCGACTACAGCGAACTACGCATATTAGACATTAACACCGGGAGAGAGCAACAACTTACACATGCAACCAAATACTTTGCACCCGCTTTTAATACCGTTGGAAACCAGATAGTTGCGGTGAAAACAGTTGCGGCACAAAGTTGGTTGCACCTGCTTGATGCCGGCACTGGTAAAATCATAAATGAGTTGCCTAACCCTGATAAGTTATTGTATACGTATCCAAAATTTTATAACAACGATACGTTGGTGTCGGCAGTACGCAATCAAAAAGGAGAAATGTCGATTGCCTTAATCGACATAAAAACCGGCCTTGCAAATTATCTCTTGCCTTTTTCCTTTAACCCCATTGCATTCACCACGGTACACGCTGATAAGATCTATTTTTCGGCAACGGCAGATAAAAACGATAGATTGTTTGCGTTGGAGCCGACAACTGGAAAGCTGCTTGAGTTGCAAACTGACATTAGCGCCCTTAATCAATACCAACCCGCCTTGTCAGCCAATAAACTGGCCTGGGTGGAGTTTACTGCATACGGTTATAAGGTGAATGAACGTGTTAATAATCCCGCGCAATGGGAAGAAGTACCGGGCAGGCAAAGCAACATTCTGCCTGATTTTAATATCACTGCCCTTGAAAAAGATTCAGCAGCTAATTTATTAAGCAACACCCCCAATCAATTGTTCGCAGTTACAAAATACAGCAAAGCGCATGGGCTGTTCAACTTTCATAGCTTAATACCCGATTTTAGCGATCCTAACTACAACTTAGCGCTGGTAGGAGAGAACGTGTTGAACACTTTCCAGTCGCAGCTATCCTTTAACTATAACCGCGATGAGGGCGCTAAGCGATTTGGTTTTGATGCCATGTATGGCGCGTTGTTTCCGTTTATACGGGGCGGCATTAATTATACTCTGGACCGGCGAAGCCTGTTTAACGGCGAACGAATTTATTTTAACGAGAAAGATATTTATGCCGGTGTGCGGCTGCCTTTAAACCTGAATAATGGCAGGCATATATCATCGCTTTCTTTGGGTAGCGATATGTATTATACCAGTAATAGTTTTCAGGAAGCATTCCGTTCCCGTTTTCGCGATCGTAACTATACTTACCTCAGTCATTCGCTAACTTTTAGCAACCGCATACAACAGGCAAGGCAGCATATTTACCCGCGGTTAGGGCAAAGTATGACCCTTAGTTACAGGCATGCCATCAGCAGCTTAAGCGCCAGCCAGTTTTTGGTTAATGGCACACTGTATCTGCCCGGGGTAATGCGTAATCATAATTTGGTTATTAACGTGGCCCATCAGCAAAAGGGGGATCAAAGCGCCGTTAATTTCTCTAACAACTTCCCGTTCTCAAGGGGGTTTACCGCTGAGAACCTGCAGCAGCTAAATAAAATCGGCATCAACTATCACCTGCCATTATTTTATCCCGATGCAGGTGTAGCACAAACTGTTTATTTCATGCGGATACGCGGCAACTTGTTTTATGATTATACCAGGGGGAATGACACCTACAGCAACGGAATGAAGTTTAAAGCCGATTTCCGAACGGCAGGGGCAGAACTGTATTTTGATACCAGATGGTTTAACCAGCACCCGCTAACATTTGGCATACGTTACAGCCGATTACTGAACAATGATATTTTTGGCGGCGTAGGCAGAAACAGGATAGAGCTGATACTGCCTGTAAGCTTTTTTTAATACCGCTCTTGTTTAAGATTCCTGGGGCGATTGAAATTTGTTGCCGCATGCTTTGCAATGCCAGGTTTTATAAAGAAATATGGGATGAGTAAAAGTTAAAAACGACAACACAATAAAAATCCAGTTTTTTTCTACCGCAGAGGGGCCATAAAAAACATCGGATGATGAGCATTTGGGGCAAGTATATAATTTGTCGTCACCGCCTCCCACTTCCATGTTTTCAGCCAATATTTCCCGGCATTTATCCAGGTCGTGCTCAAATACTTTTATTTTTATGCCTCCCGCAGCTTGGTTATAAAGCGGATTTGCGCCAATAAAATTACCATCAGCAATATAGCAGGGAATATCATTGGCTTCCAATCTGCCTTTAACGATCTCTGCCTCCATCGCATCGTAAAATGTTGTAAGCGTTACAATCTTGTCATCCATAAAAGCTTCTTTGTCTAGCTAAATGTACATTGATTTTTCTTAATTTGGCACATAATGAACCGTATTGACCGTATAGCTGCTATTTTGATACAACTGCAATCGCGCAGGGTGGTTAAGGCAGCGGACATAGCTGAGCGTTTTAATATAAGTCTGCGTACCGTTTACCGCGATGTGAAAACGCTGGAAGAGGCCGGCATCCCGCTAATTGGCGAAGCCGGTGTTGGTTATTCTATTATGGATGGCTACAGGTTGCCGCCTGTAATGTTTACCCGCGAGGAAGCCACAGCGTTTTTAACCGCCGAAAAATTTGTTGAGAACCTTACCGATGCTTCAACCAGTACGCATTACCGCTCGGCAATGTACAAGGTTAGAGCAGTATTGAAAAATAATGAGAAGGAACTGCTGGAGGGTATGGATGACAGGATAGAGGTGATGAAAGGCATGACAAGGGCGAATGTTGCACCAACTGATCACATACAAACCATATTGCATAGTATAGCTCAAAAAAACGTTCTGGCGCTTAACTATTTTGCCCAGCATAGCCAGGAGCTTACCAAACGATATACGGAGCCTGTCGGGATATTTTACTTGTCAGGCTACTGGCATTTAATAGCCTGGTGCAGGTTGCGCAACGCTTACCGCGATTTTAGAGTTGACAGGATAAAAAACCTGACCGTTACCGAAGAACATTATACCAGCGAACATCCCACGTTAAAGGATTATATAGCGCAAACCGCACGCGAAAAGCAGCTGGTACGGGTGGTGATCAATGTAGACAGATCCGTTCATTCACACCTGGAACATCAAAAATATTACAGTGGTTTTGTATCAGAAAGGGTTGTGGAAGATTTTATGGAGATGACTTTTTTAACAAGCTCATTAGAGGGTTTTGCCCGCTGGTATATGATGTTTGGCGATGAGGCAGAAATAATTGAACCCGATAGCCTCAGAGAACGGGTGAAAAGTATTGTCGAAGAAACATTGAGGAAAATAGAGAACCAGGTAACACTACTGACATAGGGTTGTCACCATTGATAGCGTTTTTTGCAAACAGATAGGCATACAGCCTGTTAACTATTAAAGCAAAAAAGCTATGGACAGTATCACTTTAAAAACCACCATCAATATCAATGCGCCTGCCGCCCAGGTTTGGGATGCATTGACCAACCCGGTTATTATCAAACAATATTTTTTTGGAACTGACCTTAAAACCGATTGGAAAGTTGGAAGCCCTATAATATGGAGTGGCGCATGGGATGGTAAAACCTATGAAGATAAAGGCAAGGTATTGGCAATTGAGCCCGGCAAGTACGTTAAATACAGCTACTGGAGCAGCATGAGCGGCACCGAAGATAAGCCCGAAAACTATCAGCATGTTAGTTACGCCCTAACAGAACATAACGGTATTACGACGCTGGAAGTGGGGCAGGACAATATAAAAGATGAGGCATCAAAGCAACATTCAGAGCAAAACTGGCAGGCTGTGTTTGGTAAAATGAAAGAGTTGGTTGAGGGGTCTTAAATTAAGTGAACATTTGGGTGCCACTCTGAGCCTGTCGAAGAGCGGCGCGTAAAGGCTTTTACGCGCTATGGTTCGACAGGCTCACCATGACAGCCCGTCAAGCTACCTCTCAAAACTCATCCTCAACCCTGCATCATCAGTAGTAAATTGCCCCTCGCTCCAGGCCAGCTTGCCCGAAACAATAGTGTGCGCTATAGTTGAGCGGAAGGTAGATCCTTCAAACGGGCTCCACCCGCATTTATATAAAATATTAGCTTTATTTACCTGCCATGGCTGGTTTAAATTAACCAAAGCCAGGTCGGCATAATAGCCTTCGCGTATAAAACCGCGTTTAGCTATCTGGAAACAAATGGCCACATTGTGTGCCGTTTTTTCCGCTATCTGTTCCAAAGTTATTTTACCGTGATGATAAAGTTCAAGCAATGCAGGCATTGCATGTTGCACCAATGGCCCTCCCGAGGGTGCCTGCAAATAAGATTGTGATTTCTCTTCGGTGGTATGCGGGGCATGATCGGTAGCAATTACATCAATGCGTCCGTCTAATACTGCTTTCAAAATACCTTCACGGTCTTTAGCTGTTTTTACAGCAGGATTCCATTTTATAAGGTTGCCTTTGGTTTCATAATCTTCATCGCTAAACCATAGGTGGTGCACGCAGGCTTCGGCAGTAATGCGTTTGTCTTTTAACGGTGTGGTGTTATTAAACAAATGCGTTTCTTTTTCTGTAGAAATATGGAGGATATGCAGCCTTGCATTATGCTTTTTTGCCAAAGCAACCGCCATTGACGATGACAGGTAACAAGCCTCTTCGCTGCGGATTTTGGGATGAAGCCGTACCGGCACATGCTCGCCAAATAGTTGTTTGTAATGGGCCAGGTTGCTTTTTATGGTCGCCTCATCTTCACAGTGAGTAGCAATCAGCATGGGTGAACGCGAAAATAAATTTTCTAAGGTAGTTGGGTTATCTACCAGCATATTACCGGTTGACGAACCCATAAAAACTTTTATACCACAAACATTGGCAGCGTTGGTGCGCAAAACCTCCTCCAGATTATCATTAGATGCGCCCATAAAAAATGAGTAGTTAGCTAAAGAGCGTTGCTCGGCAATATCATACTTATCTTGCAGCAACTGCTGTGTTAAGGTGTTGGGAACGGTATTAGGCATCTCCATAAAAGAGGTTATGCCACCCGCCACAGCTGCTCTTGATTCTGAATGAATATCCGCCTTGTAAGTAAGCCCCGGCTCGCGGAAATGCACCTGATCGTCTATTGCTCCCGGAAAAAGATGCAATCCTTCAGCATTGATAATTTTATCGGCCTTAACGTCAATATGCCCATCAATCTTTTCTATAAAACTGTCTTTAATAAAAACATCGGCTATAGATTGTTTGCCTTCGTTAACTACAGTAGCTGATTTAATGAGGATAGTGGCCATGCAACAAATATAGTTGATGATGCTGAAAGCATAAAGGTTTGATAGCATTTTTAAGGGTGGCTCTACGGGGGCTCCGCGTGGGCTCACGCTGGCTCACCCGGCTCAGAGCCGCCCCCCCCTCATCTTATAAGTGAGTAAAAACCTATCAGGTTTTACGTTTTACCTCTGGCCTCAACAAAAAAACTATCTTTGCCAAATGGCAGCAACTTTTGAGGATTTTGATTTTAACCGGCAAACACTAAATGCCATTGCCGATGCGGGCTACACCGAGCCCACACCTATACAGCAAAAGGCCATGCCGCCTATATTAAACGGGCAGGACGTAATGGGCATAGCCCAAACAGGTACCGGTAAAACCGCCGCCTATGTGTTGCCTATAATTATGCGTTTAAAATACGCGCAAGGCGAACACGCCCGTGCGCTTATCCTGTCGCCAACGCGCGAGCTGGCCATGCAGATAGAGGAAAACATCAGAACTTACTCAAAATACACCGATCTGCGGGTTGTTACCGTTTATGGTGGCTTAGGCCCCAAAACGCAGATTGAAAATATTAACAAAGGCGTTGATATAATTGTAGCCACCCCGGGCCGGTACATGGATATTTATTTGGCAGGGCACATTGTTACCAAAACCCTGCAGGTGCTGGTACTGGATGAAGCCGATAAAATGATGGACATGGGCTTTATGCCGCAGATAAACCGCATACTGGAGGTTGTTCCCCGGAAGCGCCAAAACCTGCTCTTCTCGGCAACCATGTCTGAAAAGATCCATCAGCTATCGGCTAATTTTCTGGAATTTCCAACAGTTATTGAGGTTACGCCGCAGGCTACCCCTGCCCAAACCGTTGAGCAAAAGCTGTATCACGTGCCCAATATGCGCACCAAGATAAACATGCTGAGAAAACTGTTGGAAGAAGAAGGGAATATTACAAAACTAATGGTGTTCTGTAAAACCCGTGTGGTTGCAGAAGATGTTTACAAGTTTTTGTCGCGCAAATTTGGCGAAGGTCAGGTAAAGGTACTGCACGCCAACAAAGGCCAAAATACCCGCATTAATGCCATGAATGCTTTTAAAAATGATGAGGTAAAAATACTGGTTGCTACTGATGTGGCATCGCGCGGCATTGACGTAAGCGATGTAAGCCACGTTATTAATTTTGACGTACCCGTTGTTTTTGAAGATTATGTACACCGAATAGGGCGCACAGGCAGGGCGCTGCAAAGCGGAATAGCCATTACTTTTTGTAACCCGGCAGAGGAGTATTATGTGGGTAAAATCCAAAAACTCATCCGCCAAACCATACCAGTTTTTGAGATACCTGCTGATGTTTTTGTAGAAGAAACGTCGTACGAGGAAAGGCAGCATCAGAATAAAGAGATTGACCTGCAAAAGCGGAAAGAGAACCCGGATTTTAAGGGCGCTTTCCACGAGAAGAAAACCCTTAACCAGCGGAAAAAATTTGATGCCGAAAAGGCAAAACGCGTAGGGAGTGTGGGCCAACCAAAAAGATCAAAACCTAAAAAGAAATATTAAACCATTTCCGTTTAAATGAAGATAAAAATTACCCCCCTAAACTTTGCCACAGCCTTTTTTTTAATACTGGCGGTGCTGGTTTTTACAAAGGCAGTTACAATTGCCGGCGTTGCGTTTGCTAATATGTCAGTTGCAATCAGCCTTATATTTTTATTGTTTGCTTTTGTAGTGTCATTTCTGGATATTATCTTCCGTAATTTCTTTACCGAAACCAAAAAGTTGTGGGTAATAGAGCTAAGCTTTATAACTTTGGCACTTGTTATTTTTTTACTTGTTAAATAGACTATTTTAAATGAAAACCGCCGAAATAAAGCTTGTGGTAGAGCTTGATGATAATAATGTACCTGAAAGTATAATGTGGGAGTCAACCGATGCTGCAAATAAAGAGGCTCTTGCTGCAACTTCGTTTATGCTTTCTGTATGGGATAAGAATTATAAAAATACCCTGCAAATTGGCCTTTGGACAAAAGATATGCCTGTTGATGAAATGAAGCGCTTTTTCTATGAAACCCTTCAAACCATGGGCGATAACTTTTTACGCGCCACCGGCGAAAAGAATATTGTAGAAGACCTGCGCGACTACTGCGCCCACTTTGCTGATAAAATGGAAATTACAAGGCAATAACTTGATAACCACACATGCGGATAAGTTCATTTATATCATTTTTGGGCTTTGTACTGTTACTTGCAGGTACATATTGCCCACTTTTACGCCCCTTCGGTTTAGTTAGCTGGGATGTATACGGCCTTAACAAACCATATGGAATGGTTTTGCTGCTTGTAGCTGTTATAGGCATTTTAGGCACTGTATTAAACCGTCTGCAACTGGTAAAGTTAACAGCTTGGTTGGCATTGGGCCTTGTTGCATTGTTACTTTTAGCAGCTGTATTAAAGGTTAACACAAGTTTTAGCTTTATTCCGTTTAAATCTTTAGCCGGCTTTTTTGCAAAACAAATTAAATTTAAATGGGGATGGTATTTGTTGTTTGCAGGCCCGGTTATTTCTTTAATTGGTGCTTTTTCAACCAAACAATTATCAAAAAGCAGTATACCTGTTTCATAAATATTATATCTTTATAAATCGTCTATTGGACGGGCTGCGTATATATGAGCAGCGCTTTATCTAAATAAATTATAACAGGTACGTAATGTTTAAATTATCCTTTCGCAGCCAGGTACTTATAGGTTTCGGTATATCCATCATATTAGTATTTGTTGTTGGAATACTCTCCTATAGTAGCATCAATCAGTTAGAGAGCGATACTGTTATGGTTGATCATACCCAACAGGTAATTAAGCGTTCAAACGCGCTATTGCAAGGCCTGGTAGATGCAGAAACGGGTATGCGGGGTTACGGTGCCACTGCAAAAAAAGTATTTCTTCAGCCATACAGAAAAGCAATCCCCTCAATTAATAACGACCTTAGAGAGCTGCGGGAACTTATAATAGATAATCCGCAGCAACTGGCAAGAGTTGATTCTCTTCAAAATGCGGTTACAGATCAGCTTGAGATTCTGAAGATAAACGTAGAGACCCGTGACACTAAGGGACTTGAATTTATGGTACAGAACAACATGTTTGTTAATGGCAAGCAAAACATGGATGCTGTCCGAAAAATTATCGGTGCCATTATAGATACAGAAAGTAACCTGCTTGCTATACGCAAAGCCAATTCAAAAGCGGCATCAACTAATGCTATAATATTTATAGTAGCCGGTTCGGCAGTGTTTTTAATTATAATTGTTTTACTGTTTTATTACATTCAAGGTACGTTTGCGAAGCAGAAAAAGATAGAGCAGGATATTATTATAGCAAACACCGAACTGGAAAAGGTGCTTGCTGAAAATGAAGCCAAAAATTGGCTGCTCACAGGCTCTGGTATTATCAATGAGAAAATGCAGGGGCAGCAATCTGAAAAGGAACTTGCAGGGAATATATTAGCAGAGGTATGTAGATATACCAATGCATTAACAGGAACCTTATATTTATATAACGATGCTGAAACCAGGCTTGATCTTTACGCCACCCATGCATTCTCAAATTTGCAAAGTGTAAAACAACGCGTAGCTATTGGCGAAGGCTGGTTAGGTGAAGTTGCAAAAACGCAGCGTGCCGAATTGGTAAAGGGCAAGATCAATAACCGGCTTGAATTGCAATCGTCACTAATAAGTGATGAACTGGCTAATATTTTTTTAGTTCCTTTCTTTTTTGATAAGAAACTAAAAGGCGTTATAGAAGTTGCCTACCGTAATGAAGTATCTGAACTTGAACGGGAGCTTTTATTGCTGGTTGCCAAGGATATTGGAATAGCAGTTAATACATCTCAGGCCCGTACAATAATGCACGATCTGTACGAAGAGACACAGCAACAGGCCGAAGAACTATCTGCACAACAGGAGGAAATGCGTGTTACCAATGAGGAACTGATGAATAAAACAGAAATGTTAGAGGCATCAGAAGAGGAATTGCGTGTACAGCAGGAAGAATTGCGCACCACAAATGCCGAATTGGAAGAGAAAGCAAGTTTGCTTGAAGAAAAAAATCAGGCCATTGAAGAGGCTCGCCAGGCCATTAATGACAAGGTAAAAGAGCTGGAAACTACCGGCAAATATAAATCGGAGTTTTTGGCCAACATGAGCCATGAGTTGCGTACGCCGCTTAACAGTATATTAGTGCTGGCCCGTATATTGAAAGATAACAAACCTGCTAATCTTTCAGACGATCAGATTAAATACGCAAGCGTAATATTTAACGCAGGTAACGATTTGCTGACGCTTATTAACGATATCCTGGATCTTTCCAAGATCGAATCGGGCAAACTGGATCTGCAGTATGAAGACATTAAAGTATCAGACATTTTGAACGATATGGAGATGCTGTTTGCAGAGATTGCAGGTAACAAAAAAATAAAGTTCACTACGTCTGCCAAAGATACACCAGCCACCGTATTTACTGATAAGGTAAGGGTAGAACAGGTTATAAAGAACCTGCTTTCCAACGCATTTAAATTTACGCCCGAAAACGGCAGCATAAGCATTGATGTTTTGCCGGGCAAGGCTACGGAAAACATTAGCTTCAGCATAAAAGATTCTGGCATTGGTATACCAGAGGAAAAGCAAAAAATAATATTCGAAGCGTTTCAGCAAGCTGATGGTTCTACAAGTCGTAAATATGGCGGCACCGGTTTAGGCCTTTCAATTAGCCGCGAACTGGCTGCGCTTTTGGGTGGTTTCATCACCCTGGTGAGTAAACAGGGCGAGGGCAGCGAGTTTACACTCACCATTCCGTTGGAGGCAAAAGCTGCACCAGCCACTGAGGCAGAAGATGAATTGCCTACAGTACGATCATTTACACCACATATTCCATTGAAACCGGTAGCCCAGCGCCCGGCCGGTATGGAAAATAGGGACCCCTTGGTTGTAATTGTTGAGGACGACAAAAATTTTGCGGCCATATTGCAGGATTATGCCGCAGATCATGGCTATAAGTCTGTAATGGTAAACGAAGGTACCAGCGCAGTTGAAATAGTAAAGGAAAACATGCCCGATGCCGTGATATTAGATATAATGCTGCCGGGTAAGGATGGCTGGCAGATATTGAAAGAACTTAAGTCTGCGGAAAAAACTATGCATATTCCTGTTCACTTGATGTCTGCCGGTGACGCAGCCGCTAACCGGGTGCGCAGGGAAGGTGCCATAAGCTTTCTGAAAAAACCTATTAATACTAACACACTGGATAAGTTGTTTGGCGATATAATGGTGAGCACCGGTACCAAGTTTAGCCAGATATTACTGGTAGAGGACCATAAAGCACAGAGCCAGGCGCTTAAAGAAATGATGCAGAGCAACGGTATATCTGTTGATCAGGCATTTGACGGTGAGTCTGCATTCCGTATGCTTAATGAGCGTGAATATCAATGCGTTATATTAGATCTGAACCTTCCGGATATTTCAGGCCTTGATTTGCTTGATAAAATAAAGGAGGTTGAAAAATTCGCCTCGTTGCCGGTTATTATCAATACCGCAATGGAACTTGATAAATCATCAGTAACCAGGCTTATGAAGTATGCTAATGCGATGGTGGTAAAAACCAACAAATCGTCAGACAGGCTTATTGATGAAGTTAACTTGTTTTTAAATAAAATCAGCGGCACGTTGCAGCCACCATCCAAAGCTAAATTTCCGCCCGCTGCAATGGGCAAAACCGGAATAAAGGGAAAAAAGGTGTTGATTGTTGATGACGATATGCGCAATATATTTGCTTTGAGCAGCGCCATGCAGAGCTACGAAATGGAAGTTGAAATTGCAGGCGATGGAGAAGAAGCATTAGCTAAGCTGGAGGAAATAACCAATATTGATATAGTGCTGATGGATATTATGATGCCTAAAATGGATGGATACGAAGCCATGAGGCATATCAGAAAGCAAAACAAATGGTCAAGACTGCCAGTTATAGCCTTAACAGCTAAAGCAATGAAGGATGACCGCGAAAAATGTATTGAAGCGGGAGCAAACGACTATATAACCAAACCGGTTGATATAGACAGGCTTATTTCTTTAATGCAATTATGGCTTGAAAAATAGTATGCATGCGCAAAGTGATATAAATATTCAACAAATAACAGAACTGATTGGCTTAATTAAAAAGCTATACGGTTTTGATTTTGCCAATTACTCAAAGGCATCATTACGCAGGCGTATAATACGGATAATGCAGCTACAAAAGCTGCCTTTTTATGACCTTAAGCACCAATTGGTTAACAGCCGGGAGTTTTTTCAAACTTTTTTGGAAGAGATCACGGTTAACGTAACTGAAATGTTTCGCGACCCATCTTTTTATCAAGCACTTAATAACCAGATAATACCTTACCTTTCATCCTATCAACATTCTAAAATATGGTGTGCAGGGTGTTCCTCAGGAGAGGAAGCGTATTCATTAGCCATTTTATTAAATGAGGCCGGATTGCGAAAAAAATCGTTCATCTACGGGACTGATATTAATACGGAGGTACTTAATGAGGCACGCAAAGGAATTTATAGTCTGCGTAAAATAAAAAGCTATGCCGAGAATTACCAGATGGCAGGTTTAAGCGGATCAATAATAGATCATTTTACTATTTTGTATGATGCTGCCTCCATTCATAATGAATTGAAGCAAAATACTTTGTTTTCTGTGCATAACCTGGTATCAGACAGTGTTTTCAATGAATTTCAGTTAATTTGCTGCCGCAATGTTTTTATTTACTTTGAAAACGCATTACAGGAGCATGTGCTGGAGCTTTTTTACAACAGTCTGGCGCCCTTAGGTTTTTTGTGCCTGGGTACAAAAGAAACGATACGATCTGAATCTTTCAGAAAAAAATTCAAAACAATTAATCAGAAGGAAAACATCTATCAAAAAATTGGCTCTTGACGAAAATATACTAGCCAGGTGGCGCCAGTCTGAAATGTTGGTTTTAGGCGGATCGGCCGGTTCGTTTAAGCATATATTTGATGCTGTACGTATTTTCCCTGGTACACTCAACAAAGCTGTTTTAATTATTATTCACAGGAAAAAGAACTTTTTTAGTGAAATAGAAAATCTGTTTGCCGAGAATAGTCGTATGTTTTTACGGGAGGTAAGCGATAAAGATGCTATTAATAAAAACACGATATACATAGCGCCCGCAAATTACCATACCTTAATTGAAAGTAAGCACAGTTTTGGTCTTGATGTATCAGAAGCCGTGTGGTACTCAAAGCCATCAATAGATGTAAGTTTTGAATGCGCTGCAGAAGTTTTTAAAGATAAGTGTACAGCAGTGCTTTTTTCCGGAGCTAACCAGGATGGTGCCAGAGGGTTGCTTTCCTTACGAAATAATGGAGCATTGACTATTGCTCAAGATCCTGAAGAGGCAGAAATGCCCGAAATGCCGCAGGCTGCAATTAGAATGAACGCCGCTGAATATATATTGAAAACCGAAGAAATACTGGCGTTATTTAACACGTAATTTTAAACATCCTACTTATTACTACATGCCGACCCCTATAAATATTCTAATCGTTGACGATCGGGAAGAGAACATTATAGCCCTTGAGGCTTTACTGGAACGAGACGATATAAAAATTTTTTCTACCACATCACCCAATGAGGCTCTTAAAATAGCTTGGGAAAACCAGATAGCTATTGGTTTAATTGACGTACAAATGCCCGAAATGGATGGCTTTGAATTCGTCGAAATGCTCAAATCAAACCCACGCACCAAAGATATTCTGATACTTTTTGTAACTGCCATATCAAAGGATACCAAGTATGCTGTTAAGGGCCTTGGTGTTGGCGCGGTTGATTATTTGTATAAACCGCTTGATCCTTATATAACATCAGCCAAAGTTGATTCCTTCATTCAGCTTGCACGCTATCAGGCGGAGATCATTCAGAAGAACGAAGAACTTCAAAATTTTTCACTGATAGTAAAAAACTCTGCTGATATTATTTGTGTAGTTAACGCCGAGAGCTTTGGTATTATTTCTATAAATCCCGCGGTTGAAAAGATCCTGGGTTTTACGCCCGTTCATTTAGTGGGCACAAGCGTAATTGACAGAGCCATAGAGAGCGATAAAGTTGCATTCAGGGCTGCATTAGGTAGTTTAATAAAAGATAACATCCAATCATCGGTTTTTGAATTTCAGTTCGTCACTTTTTCAAAATCTGTTATTTGGGCTGAGTGCCGCATTGTGTACCGCAGCCGTACTTTGTTTTTAAATATCAGTGATATATCGGCCCAAAAAAGCTATCAGGAACAGCTTATAAAATCAAAGCAGCTTGCTGAGTATGGAAAAAAAGCTAAAGAAACATTTTTAGCAAATATGAGCCATGAGCTACGTACCCCGGTTAACGGCATTATAGGCTTAAGCAACCTGTTGCGAAAAACTGAACTTACAGATCAGCAAAGCAGCATGATAGATCTGCTTGAGGTTTCATCGCAGTCTTTATTGGGTGTAATTAACGATGTACTTGATATTTCAAAAATTGATGCCGGTAAATTCAGTATTATCCGTTCGCCAAATAACCTTTATAACGTAGTTCGGTCCGTTTACCGCCTGCTGAAATTTAAAGCAGATGAGGAGTTTATTGAGTTTTTTTTAGAAATTGACCCGGAAGTGCCGGAGTTTGTAGTGTTTGACTCTTTGCGGTTAAACCAGATATTAATGAATTTATTAAGCAACGCCTTAAAATTTACCAAGCGTGGGCATGTAAAACTTAAAGTATCGGTTTTAGAGAAGCAAGGTAATAAAGCCAAGATTAATTTTAGCGTTGAAGATACAGGCATAGGTATTCCGCAACATCGCCTGGGTGCCATTTTTAACTCATTTGAGCAAGCCGAAGAGGATACTGCCAACAAATATGGCGGAACTGGTTTAGGTTTAGCAATTGTTAAAAAACTGGCAGAATTAAAAGGTGGAGAATTAACAGTTGAAAGCCAGATAAATAAAGGGAGCGTTTTTACTTTCGCAAATTGGTACACATTGGCCGCCAAGCCTAAAGAAGAAATTGTTGCAGTGGGAGACCTTAGCGGATTTGAAAATATAAATATTCTGGTAGCAGAGGATAACCTGATTAACCAGTTTATGCTTTCAAAAATTTTAAAAGACTGGAATGTTAATGTTGATATAGTTAGCAACGGTTTAAAGGTGCTTGACAAGTTAGCGGAGAACGAGTACGATATTATATTGATGGACACCCACATGCCCGAAATGAATGGCTACCAAACCGCAAGAAAAATACGACTTGACTTTAAGGAACCAAAACGCAGTATACCGATCATATCGCTTTCGGCGGCTTCTTTTGAGCATGAACAGCAGGAAGCTATTGCGGCTGGCATGAATGCCGTACTTGCCAAACCGTTTCAGCCCGAACAACTCCACCAAAAAATTCAGCACCTGGTATTTAATAAAGATGCCTGATCTTTGGCGTCTTTTATGTCATTTATCGTGCTGTTTTAAAATAGGGGGATCGGCAACAAATCAAATCAACTAATCGCTACATTTGCCACATGAAGCTTGTTGACCAAACGTGGTTCCTTCTTAAAAAAGAAATAACGCTGGAGTGGCGTTCCAAATATGCCTTTAATGGTGTTTTGTTATATGTAGTTTCAACAGTTTTTATCTGTTATATCTCCTTCAATCTTACTCCGGGTTTTTCTGCCAGCAGTGGCTACAAAATAGTTTGGAACATATTGTTCTGGATAATTATTCTCTTTGCCTCGGTTAACGCCATAGCAAAAAGTTTTATGCAGGAAAGCAGGGGGCGGCTGCTTTATTATTACTCAATTGCAAGCCCGCAGGCCATCATCTTATCAAAAACAGTTTATAATATGGGGTTGATGATGTTGCTAAGCACGCTTGCCCTGTTAGTATACCTGGTTTTTTTTGAAAACACCATTGGCGATCCATTATTTTATTTTATAGCAGTTGTATTGGGTGCCTGTAGTTTTTCAACAGTATTCACCATGATATCTGCAATCGCCTCCAAAGCGGGCAATAACGGTACGCTTATGGCTATTTTGAGTTTTCCGGTTATCATCCCGGTAATTTTGATATTGATTCGTTTAAGTAAACGTGCCATGGATGGGATAGACCGCAGCCTTAGTTACGGCGATATGGGCGTTTTGGTAGCAATAAATGCCATCGTAATTACCACAGCCCTGTTGTTGTTTCCATACCTATGGCGCGATTAAAAAAAAGCTTTGCAATTCGGAAATTGTTATTTTAGATTTATTTTTCCGCGTTAATTAATAGTAACCAATGTTTTTAAGGTGGTTTGCCTTTATGTTATTAATGTTGCCTGCAGTTTTGCTGGGGCAGGGCATTACTATTAGCGGCAAGATAGTTAACAAGGAAAGCAATAGGGGCGTAGCAGGTGCCAGCGTGTTTTTAAGTAACTCATCATTCGGCACCACCTCATCTTCTGATGGTAATTTCAGCCTTAACCGCTTAAGGCCGGGGCAATACAATTTGGTGGTTACTGCGGTTGGTTATGCCGAGTATAACAAGGTAATTATGGTGAGCGCCGATGTTGCCGATATGACTATTGCTATGGAGCAGAAACCCATAGTGTTACGCGAAGTAACTATATCAGGCAGCAGCCGGGCCGACTGGAACCGTAACTATGAAATGTTTAAAAAAGATTTTATAGGCACCGATGCCAATGCAAAAGAATGTGTAGTGATAAACCCTAAGGTATTGGATTTTACCTATCGCAAATCAAAGCAAACGCTAAGAGCCAGCAGCGATGAATTTTTAATTGTTGAAAATAAAGCGCTTGGTTACAGGGTTAAGTTTTTACTAAATGCTTTTAGCTCTGATAAAATTGAAGGACGGCTAAGCTACCAGGGTAGCCGCTTGTTTGAAGAATTGCCAGGCAGTGCCGCCCAAAAGAAAAAATGGCAGGTTAAGCGCGACCGCGCTTACTATGGTTCGGCCATGCATTTTTTCCGGTCATTGTATCAGGATAGGCTAAAGGACGAGGGTTTTGAAATGCGGAGATTAACCCGGACGGCTGATCCTATGCGACCATCAGAAGCCGTTATCTTACAAAAAATGGCTCAGTTTAACGGCACTACCATGCGCGATTCTGCCCAATATTGGTATAACCTTTACAATAGCCCCAGATACGTGCACCAAAAAATTGCAACTGTACCCTGGTTTAGTCTGGAGGTATTGCGGAGTGGCCCCCAGCCAGGTTTGTACGCCATTACTTTCCCCGATTATTTATACGTGATCTATAAAAATAAAGAAGAGACAGAGGCTTTTAAAGATATTTATAGGCCGCTTGATATGCCCAATTATGAAGTAAGCGTATTAACCTTGTTTAATGACCCACCTTACGCCTTATTTGACAGTAACGGAATTGTTGTTGGCGAAAGCCCGCTACAGGAAGGCGCGTGGTCAAAGCCACGCCTGTCTGAGTTATTACCGGTTGATTATACGCCTGCTGCGCCGCTAAATTGAGGCAAACAATTTACAATTGTCATATTAAATAATTATTACATTTGTCGGGTTACACAAATTTAGTATGAAGTTTATTTACCAAACCTGGTGGAAGGTAACAGCAGTTTTGCTGGTAATGTCTACGTTAATAACAGGTTTATTATTTGACGTTCCGCGCCTGCCAATTTTGCACGAAACAATACGTAATCTTTACTTCCATGTACCTATGTGGATAGGGATGTTTACTGTATTTGCAATTTCTGTGTTTTATAGCATCAGATATTTAGCTACAGGTAAAGAAGAGTATGACCTTATAGCGGTAGAAAGCGCTAACACCGGGATATTTTTCTTTGTACTGGGATTAATAACAGGCATGATGTGGGCCAAATTTACCTGGGGCGAATATTGGAGCAATGACCCCAAGCAGAATAGCGCCGCCATTGCCTTTTTATTGTATTGCGCCTATTCTGTGTTGCGGAACTCAATTGACGAGGAGCAGAAGCGTGCTAAAATATCTGCCATCTATAACATCTTTGCTTTCCCTATAATGGTAGTGTTGATAATGGTATTACCGCGATTGACCGACTCATTGCACCCGGGCAGCGGTGGTAACCCCGCTTTCGGCAGATATGATCTGGACAACGGGATGAAAATTGCCTTTTACCCCGCTATGTTGGGCTGGAGTTTTATAGCACTCTGGATAGCAACCCTGCGCTACCGCATTCGTTTAATTGAATATAAAAATAACGAGATAAATTAATGAAAAGGCTTACTGTATTAATGTTGCTTTTAATAAGCTATATAAGTTGTTTTGCGCAACAGGGCGCAGATGTTGAAATGGCGTTTGATATGCGCAGCTCCGGCAAAATTTACGTAGTAATTGCCACTATTGTCATCATATTTACCGGTTTGGCCGTGTACCTTTTTAGTATGGACAGGCGATTGAGAAAAATCGAAAAAGAAAAATAACTACCTAAAAATAAACTATGTTTGTTTAAACATAGTTTTTGTACCATTGTTAATAACAGTATAAAAATAGTTCTGCTTAATAAGTTGCAATGTTGATAAAAATTGTACCAAATTTGCGTTCTATATTAACAAATATATAATTATTAACACGCACTATGGATACAATAATTTCTGCCGCTGATACTCATTTTTTTGCCGATGTATGTAAAAACTTTGATTACGCAGCGCAATTTACACAACACAATTCAGGGCTATTAGACCAAATAAAATCATGCAATAGCGTTTATCGCTTTCGCTTCCCCATCCGCAGGGGTAATGGTTTTGAGGTGATAGATGCATGGCGCGTAGAGCACTCGCACCACCAATCACCAACAAAAGGCGGTATCCGCTACAGCGAAATGGTTAATGAAGATGAAGTGATGGCACTTGCCGCCCTCATGACCTATAAATGCGCTATTGTAAACGTACCGTTTGGCGGCGCAAAAGGAGGCATAAAAATCAATCCTAAAGAATACACCGTACAGGAGTTGGAGAATATTACCCGCCGCTACACTGTTGAGCTGATAAAGAAAAACTTTATAGGCCCAAGTATTGATGTTCCGGCTCCGGATTACGGATCAGGCGAGCGCGAAATGGGATGGATAGCAGATACTTACGCCACCATGAACCCCGGACAGTTAGATGCAATGGGTTGCGTAACTGGCAAGCCAATTGCCTTACATGGTATTCAGGGCAGGCGCGAGGCTACAGGCAGGGGAGTGGCTATTGCTACACGCGAGTGTGTTAGTGTTGCCGAGGATATGGCTAAACTGGGCCTTACACCAGGCATCGAGGGTAAAAAAATAATAGTGCAGGGCCTAGGTAATGTGGGTTATTACTCTGCCAAATTTTTAGCAGAATTTGGTGGTTTAGTAGTAGGTATTTGCGAGTTTGAAGGTGCTGTATATAATGAGGACGGATTGGATCTTGAAGCCGTTTTTCAGCATCGTAAATCAACAGGTTCAATACTTGGTTTTAGCGGTTCAAAAAAAGAATTCAGCAATACCGGCGAAGGTTTAGAGCAACAGTGCGATATACTGGTTCCGGCAGCTTTGGAAAACCAGATAACTGCAGCTAATGCGGCTAATATAAAAGCCAAAATTATAGTTGAAGGCGCCAACGGCCCAACCACTCCGGAAGCGGAGGCTATATTTTATAAAAATGGAGGCATTATAGTGCCCGATCTGTTTGCCAACGCCGGTGGGGTAACCGTATCGTACTTTGAGTGGTTGAAAAATCTTTCGCACGTTGCTTTTGGCCGCATTAACAGGCGCTTTGAAGAAAACTCCAATCTTAACCTGGTTAACATGGTTGAAGGCATAACCGGCCTGTCGCTTACGCCCTTACAAAGGGCAACCATAGTAAAAGGTGCCTCAGAACTTGAGCTGGTTAATTCAGGTTTAGAAGATACCATGATCCGCTCTTATCATGAAATTAGGGAGATATTTAAGAATAACCCTAAAATTGATACTTTACGCACAGCAGCTTTGGTTGCCGTAATCAATAAAATAGCCATATCATACCAAAATTTGGGTGTATGGCCTTGATTTGATGTCAAAAGAGACGTTATGGAGACCGGCCACTTAGCCGGTCTTTTTTTTGTTACAACAATTGCGTATTAAGTAGTTGTAAAGTTCATTTCTAAAAGGTTAAATTTACCGTAACAGGGAATGAATAATTTACTAAGACTTTTTGTTGCAATATTGATTTTTACCAGCGGTGCCTATGCCCAGTGCCCTGAAAATATTGGCTTTGAAAGCGGGCTGTTTACTAATTGGGAGTCTTATGGAGGCGAGATTTTACCGGACGGCAGCATTAATGTGGGTAATCCGGGGCCGTTGGCTACACGCCATGAAATAATGAAGGCAAGCGACGAAGAGCTTGATGAATTTGGTCATTTTCCGACAGTAAGTCCTAATGGAAGTAAATATTCGGTAAAACTGGGGAATTCAGGTGGTAATCATCAGGCTGAAAGATTGTCATACACCTTAACGGTGCCGGCAGACAGGCAGTACATACTTATTTTAAACTACGCGCTGGTGTTGCAAAATCCAACAAGTGCTAACCATTCCGCAAAGGACCAGCCACGGTTTACTGTCACCGTTTTTAATGTAACCGATAATACGCCGGTTAGCTGCCCCGCGTTTGATTTTGTTGCTGCTAGTAATTTACCCGGTTTTAAGGTTTCAGACATTACACCCCCTGGGCGCGACGTAGCTGCAGTGTTTTATAAAGACTGGACAGCTACAACAATAGATTTGAGCCTGTATGGTGGCAAACAAATTAAGATTGAATTTACCACCAACGATTGTACTTTTAACGCCCACTTTGGCTATGCCTATTTTGATATTAACGAGAATTGCCAGGAGGCAATTACCGGGAATATTATTTGCGAGAATCAAACTTCTATGAAGTTACAAGGGCCAAAAGGTTTCAAAAATTATAAATGGTACCTGGATGGCGATATGCAAAACGTAGTTGGTACTGAACAAACACTAAAGCTAAGCCCTGTGCCACCTGTTGGTACAACATACGTTCTTAAGGTAGCCGCCGCAACGGGTTTAGGCTGTTCGGGCGAATTTCGCACAAGTGTTGTAAGGCTTGGAGATTCATTTGTTTTTAAGGTTAAGCCCGTTGCTTATTTTTGCCCCGGCACAGTTTTTAATTTAACATCGCCAGAGATTACCCAGGGAAGCGTAGACGGGCTAACCTTTGAGTACTATACGAATGATGTAACGCAAGAGTATTTACGAAATCCGGATAAACTAACTGAGGCCGGAGTTTATTACATAAAAGGCACAAACGCCGGCGGGTGTACTGATATATTACGAATAGAACTAAAGTTTTATGATGCTGTTAGCATTTCCTCAACTGACCCTGCGCCGGTACAATACCCTGCCAGAGTAGACCTGGCAGCAACATATACAGGAGACCCCGCTTACCAATATTTTTATTATTCAGATGCGAAGCTTACAAAGCTTGTTGCCGATTTTACAAACATCAGCGCCAGCGGTAAATATTTTATAAAAGCCATTAATAAGTATGGCTGCGAAAAGACAGTTGCTGTAAACGTTCTTATTACCCCACCACCCCCAAACATTATTTCTGGTCCAACGGCGATTACCCCTAATGGTGATGGCATTAACGATATGTTCAATATAACAATTAAAGGTTTTGTTGATTTTGGCACATTAAAAATATTTAATAGGATTGGGGAGTTTTTGTTTCAAACAAAAAATCAAAGTAACGGATGGGATGGAAATTTTAAGGGGCGCTCACTACCTGTTGGTACTTACTATTGGTTGTTTGAAGGCGTAGACCAATACTATCACACTAAAATAAACAAAGGGGGTTACGTTAGTATCATTAAATAGCGTAGTTTATTAATAATAATTCTAAATAAAACATATCCCACGTAATAAAAATTATTCTCTCAACGTTTTGTATTTTTGTGGTTGCTAATTAAGGGAGATAAACCTGTAATGAAAAAAAGTTCAATTTTTGGTTTAGTTATAATTGCAATAGCTATTGCAGTTATTATAAGTGTTTACAGCAGTGCCAGTACCTACGGCTATTTTGAGGATGCCAAAAATACTGAAAGTGTTTTACAAGTAAAAGGTCAGTTAAATAAACAAAAAGAGCAGCATTATGATGCGACTCAAAATGCAAATTATTTTTCTTTCTATATGAAGGATGGAAACGGTGAAGAATGTAAAGTGATTTTTGCAGGCACCAAACCTCAGGACTTTGATCGTTCAGAAGATATTGTTCTAACAGGAAAAATGCAGGGGCGCGAATTTCATGCGTCAAAAATATTAATGAAGTGCCCTTCTAAATACACGCAGGGTGAGGTGGAGATCACAGAGGTCAAAGCTAAACAAGCCAATTTATAATCAATTTTAATGGATACAGCTTTTGTCGGCGAACACCTCTTACCCGGGGCTTTAGGGCAGTTTTTTATAGTTTTAGCATTTGGTTCCGCATTATTTTCAGCTATTGCCTACTTCTACGCCGCAAATGATAAAACCGGCGATAATTCCTGGGCTCGTTTTGGCCGCATTGGTTTTTATGTCAATTCAATTTCGGTTTTTGGCATTGGTATCTGCCTGTATTACATTATTTTAAATCACCTTTTTGAGTATTATTACGCTTATGAACACTCCTCAAGAGCGTTGCCGGTGCATTATATTATCTCGAGTTTTTGGGACGGGCAGGAGGGAAGCTTTTGGCTTTGGACCTTCTGGCAAGCCGTTTTGGGGAATATACTAATATGGAGGGCAAAATCATGGGAGCGCCCGGTAATGACAGTTATTGCGTTTTCGCAGGCCATGCTGGCTACCTTTTTATTGGGCATTGAAATTTTTGGCACCCGTATTGGTTCGTCGCCTTTTATTTTGCTGCGCGATGCTGTAAACCTCAAAGAGTCAGCACCGATATTTACCACCAACCCCGAGCTTTTTAAAAACTACCTGAGCTATATTAAAGACGGCAACGGCATGAACCCGCTGTTGCAAAACTACTGGATGGTAATACACCCGCCAACTTTGTTTTTAGGCTTTGGTTCTATGATAATTCCGTTTGCTTATGCCATTGCCGGTTTATGGCAAAAACGCTACACCGAGTGGGTTAAGCCGGCTATCCCATACGGTTTATTTGCCATGATGGTATTGGGTACCGGTATTATAATGGGCGCATTTTGGGCTTATGAATCATTAACATTTGGTGGTTTCTGGGCCTGGGACCCGGTTGAAAATGCATCCATTATACCATGGCTGATATTGGTTGGTGCGGTGCACGTACTTATTGTATACAAAAACTCGGGCCACTCGTACATAACAGCTACCATCATGACGTTATTAAGCTTTGTGCTGGTACTTTACGCCTCATTCCTTACCCGTAGTGGTATTTTGGGTGATACATCTGTTCACTCGTTTACTGATGCGGGGATGTTCTGGCACCTGGCAATTGATGTGATATTATTTTTAGCTGTAGCAATTGTATTACTTGTAATACGCTGGAAAGATTTGCCTACCACTAAAAAAGATGAAGACACCTACTCGCGCGAGTTCTGGATGTTTGTGGGTTCGGTTTTTCTTTGCTTGTCATGTTTTCACCTGGTGGTAGTTTCTTCCATCCCGGTTTGGAACGCTGCTTTTGGCACCAAACTCGCCCCACCTTCTGACCCGGTTAAACACTATAACATTATTCAGGCTTCATTTGCTATAGTAATTACTTTACTTACGGGCGTTACCCAATTTTTAAAATATAAAAAATCCAATACTACGCAGTTTTTTATAACCACAGGGGTATATATAGGTGTAGCTGCGTTGCTTACGGGGGCTATAGCTTATTTAACCGGTGTTTATAAACTCAACTTTGCTTTTGTGCTGGTTATGCTGGGTGGTATTTATTCTATTTTAGCTAACGGTAAAATTTTAGCTGAAGCGATTAAGGGCAAATTCAAACTGGCAGGATCGGCCGTTGCGCACATTGGTTTTGGGCTGATGTTGGTAGGGGCGCTTATTTCTGCAGGTACCAGCAAAGTAATATCAGAAAACACTACCGGTGAACAATACTCTGAAGATTTTATCAAGGGCAAGAATAACCCGCTGGAAAATGTTACCATGTACAAAAATGCGCCGGTACAAATGGGCAAGTACCAGGTAACCTATATTGGCGACTCAATAGCACCGCCAAACCACTATTTTAAAGTACAGTATAAGGCCGTTGATGCCAACGGCAAGGTGACAGAAGATTTTGTACTTAAACCCAATGCACAGGCCAACCGTAAAATGGGATTGATATCATCACCAGATACGCGCCACTACCTGTTTAGTGATATTTATACTCACGTTAACATGGCAAACGCCATTACCTACGATGAAACAGCCGAAGCAGACGGGCACGAAGGCGAGGACGATGACAGCAAGTACGAAGCACCCCTGGTTTATGAATTAGCTGTAGGGGATACCCTGCCATTCAGAGAGGGTTATGTTTTACTACAGAGCATAACGCGTGTAGATAAGGTGAAAAGTATAACACTGAATGAGAAAGATGTAGCTGTTGAAGCTAAGATGCAGGTAGTATCAAATGGTAAAAGCTACGAGGCTAAACCTATTTATTTGATAAAGAATAACAACGCTTTTGATTTTGCTCACAAGGTAGAGGACCTTGGAATAAAACTGCGTTTCTCTAAAATTATTCCTGAGAAAAATATGGTCGAGATCACGCTGTATCAGCAGCCACCAAGCGCGCGTAAGTATATTGTAATGCGTGCCATACAATTTCCATTTATCAATTTGCTATGGGCCGGAACCATTATTATGGTAATAGGTACGCTAATGGCAATATTCAGAAGAAATAAGGAGCTGAAGACGGTATAAAGTACCTTAAACGGTAATGAAAGATTATTCAAATCATCGTGAAGCCTTGTTAACGCAAGGCTTTACTTTTTTAATGAGATTTATACTGCCGATGAATTGAAATTTCTGATTTGATAGCAGAAGGCGGGTTATACATATAGAATTTAGCAGAGCTGCGCTGCCGCAACAGATTGATTGGTCTGAAAGGATTGATATCGACTATCTTCCTGCCTGATAATATATTACAGCGCCTTCAAATATTCCAGAAAAGTGTGGAGCGCTTTCTTTTTCTCTTCCGTCAGATCAAAGTCTATCTTATTCATCAAATAATCATGAACGTCAAAATCTGCGCGTGCTGGAATCTCTGAAAACAAAGCTTCTCTATGCTGCAAACCATACTTTAGTGCCGCGTTAAATTCATCAACAAAGGCCTGCGGAATGGGTTTGTTAGCAATCCATGCCGCAAAAACAAATGGCAAACCTGTAAAGTTTTTCCACTCCCCGGCTAAATCATAGGCGTATTTGTATTTGCCCGATTTTCCGAACGTGCGGTCGCCTATTTGTACGTAGGCAGTTTCGTTATCTGTTGAGTGTGAATAATCGGGAGCATTGGTTATCAATCCCGGACTAACCTTCCAGTAGTTTTTAAGCAGCACCCTGGCCAGATTATTTGATGTGCGCGATTCGGGATCAAGCTGTATCTTTTTAACATCATGGATCTGGCAGTTGCTGAAAATAAACACCGAGTTAACTGCGCCAACTGCGCCTATGCAATAATCGGCTACTATTTGCCAGTAGGGCATATTAAGCGTGGCAGCTACCGGTATTAAGCCTATATCAACTTTATCATCAATCAATTTCTGCGCACAATCGGCAGGTATGTCAAGGCTCAGCTCTATTTTACTGGCAATGTCGGTGTGCTGAATGCCATATATAAATGGCTTGGAATTGGTGTAGCTAACTGCTGATATTTTTAGTTTTTCCACTTAATAGCTTTCTCAGTGATGTTTTAAATGTTCTGCATTATTAAAATCGGCTATCTTAAACTTTTCACCGTCGCATTCTACCTTATACAATACCAGGTTCTGGTGCGGAAAATCCTCGGCATCGCTTGCCGGTTTACCTGTTAGCAAACAAAGAAACAAACGCATGGCCCTGCCGTGCATACATATTAATACGGTTTCTTCCTCGGGTTTAGCCATTATTATATCCAGCGCTTCGCGCTGCCTGGCCTGCACGTCATTAGGGCTTTCGCCGCCCTCAAATTTGCTGTCGAGGTTTCCGCTTACCCAGTCGCGCACTAACTGTAAAAAAGCCGCTTTGGTTTCCGGTGTGCTCTCCTTACCCTCGTAAATACCCCAGGCTAGCTCGTCCAGCCCGGTTAATTTTTCGTAGGGTATACCTAAGTCAATAAATTGTTGAACACTCTGTTGTGTGCGTTTAAGTGCAGATATGTAAATCTTATCAAAAGCTACATTTTTGTAGGCCTGATAAAACTGGTTGGCCTGGCTGCGGCCCTCGTCGTTTAAGTCAGTATCCTTACCGCGTCCCTGAACAATGCCTAGTTTGTTTAAATCCGTTTGCCCGTGGCGTACTATATATAGTGTTTTCTTTGTCATTAGTCAATTGTCATTGGTCATTGGTCAGTAGTCATTGTTATTTAGCGGATAAAGTAAACCCAATCCAACTAATGACCAATGACAGATGACCAATGGCTAATTAATCACCGGCAATTTGTAAAACTGCGGTTTTGCTTCCGTGGCAAACTGATGATCCTGGTAGTCGGTGACTACATTGTACAAAGTATCCCGCTCTATTGGGTGGCGGCCCACCTGTTTAATCAGTTCCACCAGCTCCTTGGTAGTCATGCCTGGTGTTTGCTCTTCTGCACCGGCCATTGAATATATTTTGGTGGTATCATCCAATGTACCATCAATATCATCCACTCCAAAATTAAGCGATAACTGTGCGGTATTGCGGCTTATCATGGCCCAATAGGCCTTTATATGGTCAAAGTTATCCAGATAAATACGCGCCACGGCATAGTTGCGCAGGTCCTCAATAACACTAACCTCAGGAACATGCGACATCTGGTTGTCTTTATTACGGAACTTAAGCGGAATAAAAGTTTGGAAACCACCTGTCCTGTCCTGCAATTGGCGCAAACGGTCCATATGGTCAACCCGATGATGGAACTCTTCTATATGGCCATACAGCATGGTAGCGTTAGATCGCCCGCCCAGTTTATGCCATTCTTCGTGTATATCCAACCATTGCTGCGATGTGCATTTGTCTTTCGCTATCTGATCGCGTATCCCTTCATCAAATATCTCAGCACCACCGCCGGGGATAGAGCCTAAACCGGCATCCATCATCATTTTCATGCCAGTGGCGTAATCTATTTTAGCCTTTTTAAATATATAATGATACTCTACCGGTGTTAGTGCCTTTACATGCAGATCCGGCCTGTGTGCTCTTATCTTGCTAAAAAGTTCAGCGTAAAAAGGTACATCATATTGTGGTAATACGCCACCAACAATATGCACTTCGGTAACGGGTTCGCCATCATATTTTTTTACGATGTCGAACATTTCATCCATCGTATATTCCCAACCTTCTGACCGTTGTTTAAGCAGCCGGGAGTACGAGCAAAATTTACAATCGTAAACACAAAGGTTAGTAGGCTCAATATGAAAATTACGATTGAAGTAGGTTACATCGCCATGGCGCTGCTCTCGTATGTAATTGGCCAATGTACCCAGGTAAGCCAGCTCGCCTTTTTGGTAAAGTAAAACACCTTCGTCAAAGGTAATGCGTTGGTTATTCAGCACCTTTTCTGCAATATTTTTCAAATCAGCAGAAAGGCCGGGATCTTGTAGTAATATTTGTAATCTGCCTTCAGTCCCCATTAAAAATCTTTTCACAAAAGTAACAAATGTTAATGTAATGGTAGTGCAACTTTTCCCGATAAACTACGCAGTAGATTCTTTAATATCATTAACAAAACTTATAATGACGGCTTTATTATATTCTTCGCAAACACATCCGTACGGGCAAATTCATAGCCTTTATCTTGTGCCCAAACAATAAAATCTTTAATTCTTTTTGTAAAGGCATCGCCAGAGTTTTTAGCTACGTAACCGGGGAAGCCATATTTTTCGGGTTTATTTAAATCTGTAAATTCCCAGGGATGGAAATAAAGATTAAGGTAGCCATCTTTACGGTGAGCCGCCGCCGCCATCCATTTAATTACAGACATTGGCAAATTATGAAACGTTAACCAAAAAAGCGGCCAGCGCACCAATGGCGATACAGATGCGGGTATTTGTAAAACACCTGCATCAAAAAACCAGCTGCGCGGCTTGTTGAAATTATTATACCGCCCCGGAATAAAAGTTGGATTAATAGAGGAGTTATAGGTGTAGCCGGCTTTTTGAATTTCCTTCTCGTCAACCGGCATCATCCGCGCCATCCTGAACCCGCTAACTTCAACGCCTGATACCTCTTCTAGTTTTTGCTTTGATTGTGCCAGGTGCTCCACCTTAAAATCAGAATGGTAATAACCGTGCGAAGCCAGTTCATGCCCTGCATCAATTATTTTTTTGATGATATCGGGTTTGTTGACCGCGTAGTTGGCTGTGCAAAAAAATGTCGCTTTTATACCGGTTTCGGCCAGTATCGCTAAAACTGTCTCGGTACCATTGGTAGATATGGCAAGTTGCTCATCAAATGGCAGCATTTTGCCGTACTCTAATGGCATATCAAACTCCTCTACATCAAACCCTAACAGTATCATTTACTTTTTTTGCATATTAGTTGAACGTACTATGTAAGTTGGGCGCTGTTTGGTTTGCATAAATATTTTACCCAGATAAGAACCGATTATACCCAGCACCAATAATTGCAGGCCACCAAAAAAGGCCACAGTTGCTATTAACGATGCCCAGCCCGAAACCTTATCATAGTCTGTAAAATAGCTGATGAGCACATAGGGGATGTAAAGCACTGCGGATACCGAAAAGAACAAGCCCAAACCGGTAGCAATGTATAATGGCCTAACGCTAAAAGCCATAATGCCGCCCACGGCCAGTTTAAAAAGTCTGAAAAACGAATAGCTTGCCTCGCCTGTGTGGCGCTCGGCAGGGGTGTAGGGGATGCCCTTTTGTTTAAACCCAACCCATTTTACCATCCCACGGAAAAAGATCTCGTACTCGTTTATTTGCTTCAATTCGTCAACCACGCGTTTATCCATCAACCGGAAATCAGATATACCATTTTCCAGTTTAATATCTGAGAGCGTGTTTACTACTTTGTAAAAAAGCCTGGAAGCAAAACGCTGGTAAGCACTGGCGTGGCGGTTGGCCTCGTTGCGGTAGGTATAAATAATATCGTAACCTTCTTCCCAGTTTTTAAGCAATTCGGGCAGCAGGTGCGGTGGGTGCTGAAGGTCGGCATCCATGGTAATAATTGCGTCGCCATTAGCCGCATCAATGCCCGCTTTTAGCGCGTAATCTTTGCCAAAATTTCTGGATAGCTCAATATAAAAAACATGTGGATAAATTTCTGCCTGTTGCTGAATTTCGTGCAGGGTATTGTCGCGACTGCCATCATTCACAAAAATAAGCTCATAATTATATCCTGTACTGCTGATTGATTTACTCAATTCAGCAATCAGATGAGCTATGTTCTTCTCCTCGTTGTACGCCGGAACTACTATAGAAAGTTTTTTCTTCATACCGTCTCAGCTGGCAAGTTTAAATCCTTTTTATTGAAATTACGGAATAATGTTTCATAAATGATCTTTAACCATATTAAAAAGCAGGGCAGTGCCTTCAAGGCATACGGCTCAACGTAGGTTTTTTTGATGTATCGGGGGAACAGATCAGAGGGCGAAAGACTGGTTAGTATCAGCGCAAAAACCAGTAAAAAAATATCCAGTTTGCTTAGCGGTTGTTCTGCATTTATAAACCATACCGCTACGCCAACAAAAGCTATGATGTACGTGGGCGACTCAGACCCCGTGCTAAATATTACCGGGAAAATAAGTGTGGATGACAGTATCAGCAATTGATAATTTAAGTTGCGGAAAGCTTTTATCCGCAAATAGGATAGGCCGAAAAGTATGATGCCCGGAACAATGACAATTATATTAGAAAGTTGCGGAATAGCAATTTTTCTGATCATGCCCATTACCGATACATCTACCCGCGTTGAGGTTTCGTTTTCCGCATTTTTCATCACCAGGTCTGTATACCAATCGTGATAAGTTTTGATGATGAACGATGGCGACGAGATCAGCATCGGCAAAACAAAAAGAACGGCCGACCAAAAAAGCAGGCTTGCAATCAGCTTAATTTTATTGTTAGAGAAGAAAAAGAAAGCCAGCCCAACTACACCATACAGCTTAATGAAAATGCCCAGTGCAATAGTTAACCCCGCCCAAAAATCCTGCTCTTTACGGATAAACGTAAAACTGAATATAATAAGCGCGGCAACCAGTGGATTGATCTGCACGTTAGCTGTTGATGTCATTAATTCGTGCGCGCAAAGCAAAATTATTAGCAAATAGTGTTCGCGGGTTATAGGCAATTGCTCAACAGATTTTAATAGTAGCCAGGCGGTAAAAACTACCCAAAGCAGCACACCCAGCCAATCAGGCAGCAGGGCAAATGGCGCTATCACCAACGAAAATATGGGCCCGTAATGGTTCAGATCGAAGTACTGATCAGGGTAATAGGCAAACAGGTTTTGCTGATGGATGACGTGCCAGAAATTTCCTTTATAAACAAAGTAATTGTTGTGGATATGGCTATGCCCTTCAATAACGCTTTTAATTACCGGAAACAAACAAAGCCCAAACCATAAGGTAAGTACAAACGGTTTATTGGTTAATACCCGGTTAATTTTGTCCATTTATAAGGGGATGATATTGGAAGAGCGAAAATAGGAAAAATGACTAGAAATAAGAAAGGCTCCTTTGCAAGAGCCTTTCTGTATAACAAAGCCGTAAGCTTACGTTAAAGTGCCGAAACCAAACTGACCCCCGTTAGCTGGTCGGCAAAGGCAAGGAATGCCTTCTCATTATATATACGTTGCTTATTGTCTATCAGTTTGCTCAGATTTATTTTTCCGATAATATATTTGTAACTACCTGAGTAGTAGCGCTCTTTTATTTCACGAAAATTTAAAGCATCAACCAGGTCCTCGTTGTCATACCGCAGGTATACACAAAGCTCTATGTCATTAGTGAATTTTAATCCCTTATTGCTTTTTAACTTTTTATACTCATACTGGTAATCATAGCGCAGCGCAGCAATATCAGACAATACAGCCGACCCGGTTGGGTGCCCACCGGCTCCTTTTCCGAAAAAGAATTGTTGGTCGGCAAAAGCAGCCTGCACAATTACGCCGTTGTATTCGTACTCCACGTTATATAAAAACTCATTCTCTGTTACCAATTTGGGTAGTACAAACAATGCAACGTGTTCGTCGTCCAACTCTTTTGCTACAGGCACCAGCTTTATTTTAAGCCCCTTTTCGCGGGCATATTGAATATCAGTTGCAGCAAGGTTTTCAATACCAATATTTAACACAGCATCTGGCTCAACAACAACGCCATAGGCATGGGCCGCAGCAATTACCAGTTTAAATTTAGCATCATAGCCACCAACATCCATGGTCGGGTCAGTTTCGGCAAAGCCCAGATCCTGCGCCTGTTTTAACGCAGTGGCATAATCCATGCCCTCTAAAAATCCTTTTGATAGAATATAGTTGGATGATCCGTTGAAAATACCGCAAATAGAATGCAGTAATTCATTGTCATAATACTCCTCCAGATTGCGGATGATAGGGATGCTTCCACAAACAGCACCTTCATAAAGCAGCGAAGTGCCGTACTCCTCCTGTATTTTAAGCAACTCCTCCAGGTGGAGCGCGATCATTTTTTTACTTGCCGACACTACGTTTTTACCAGACCTGAGCGCGGTTGATACAATATCAAAAGCTGCATCGGTATCATTTATCAGCTCAATAATGGTATTGATGTCGGGATTATTCAGTAGTTCGTCTTTATCAGTAGTAAAGTAGCTCGCAGGCAGCGAACGTTCTTTACCTGCATCTTTTATAGCTATTTTTTTTATTTCGATGTTCAGGTTTTTGGTTTTCACGATATCATAAAGACCCTGCCCAACAACGCCAAAGCCAAAAAGGCCAATATTCAGTTTTTTGCTCATTATGCGAATTTCTGTAGCGGAATGTTTTTTCCGGTTACATCTGTTTTATAAAATGAAGTAATAATTTTAGTAAGCGCCTCAGTTTCTATCAAAAAACCATCGTGCCCGTAAAATGAATCAAGCTCTGCAAATTCCGCTTGCGCTATATGCTTGTGAAGATACTCTTGTTCTTCAATAGGAAACAACACGTCTGACCGTATGCCAATAACCAGCGTACGAGACTTTACAAGTTTAAGCGCATTTTCAACGCCGCCGCGTTTACGGCCCACATGATGGGAGTCCATCACTTTTGATAAATACCAGTAACTATAAGCATTAAACCTGTTCACCAATTTATCGCCCTGATAAGATTGATAGCTTGAAGCCCGGAAATTGTCCTTAATGGCATCGTCGTCTTCCTGCTGGCTGATATTATAGGTTTTATACGTGCGGTAAGATAGCAGTGCCATGCTTCGCGCGGCTTTTAAACCTTTTTTTCCGCCATCGGGCCGACCGGGCAAAAACGTTTCATCAGCCAATAACGCCAGGCGCTGCGATTCGTTGAAAGCTATACCCCAGGGCGAATGACGTGCGTTGGTTGCGATGATGATCAGATTTTTTATCAGATTGGGTTCAATAATGGCCAATTCCAGCGCCTGTTGCCCCCCTAATGAGCCGCCAATGGCAATCTCAATTTTATCTATGCCCAAATGTTTTGCAAGCAATTGGTGGGCCTTAACCATATCGCGGATGGTAACCTCCGGAAAGTTGAGATAATATGGCTCACCGGTGTCAGGATTTATGCTTAATGGATTGGAGGTGCCATACGGCGACGTGAGTACGTTGGCACATACAATAAAATGCTCGTCCGGATTAAAATAGTCATTCTCGCCAAATAAACCCTTCCACCAGTCTAACACGTCAGAATTAGCAGTAAGCGCGTGGCATACCCAAATTACATTATCGCCGTTTGAATTTAGTTTACCATAAGTATGGTAACCAATTTCAAGTTGGCTCAGGGTTTCGCCTGATTCCAGTTCAAATGGTTGAGAATGTTTGTATAAATGTGTACTCATTATATAATATAAGCGTAAAAATGCCATTGGCACTTTTACGCTATTAGTGGCTTAAATTACGCTGTTACCTTGGCTAAAGCTTGTTCAAAATCAGCTATAATATCATCAATATGTTCAATACCTGCAGCAACGCGCAACAAGCCCGGCGTAACCCCTGCCGAAAGTTGTTCGGTATCTGACAATTGTTGATGCGTTGTAGCCGATGGTTGAATGATGAGTGTTTTGGCATCGCCCACGTTGGCTAAATGGCTCACTAATTTTAAGTTATCAATAACGCTGCCCGCGTTTTCTTTACCGCCCTTTACTTCAAAAGACAACACTGCACCAAAGCCGTTTTTTAGATATTTTTTTGCCAACTGGTGTGATGGTGATGATTCCAGCCCCGGATAATTCACTGTTTCTACAGCCGGATGTTGCTCCAGCCATTTAGCTAATGCCAGGGTATTATCAACATGGCGCTGAACGCGTAGCGATAACGTTTCTAAGCCTTGCAATAATAACCATGAATTAAATGGAGATTGTGACGGCCCAAAATCTCGCAAACCCTCTACACGGGCACGGATAATGAACTGGATGTTGCCAAATGGCCCGCCAATGCCGAAAACGTCTGCAAATACAAGGCCGTGATAACCTTCAGACGGCTCAGTAAACGCAGGGTATTTACCATTGCCCCAGTTGTAGGTGCCACCGTCAACAATAACGCCGCCAATACTGGTGCCGTGGCCACCTATCCATTTGGTGGCAGATTCAACCACCACATGCGCGCCATGTTCTAAGGGGCGAAATAAATAGCCACCTGCACCGAAGGTGTTGTCAACTATAACTGGCAGATCGTGTTTTTGAGCCACCGCGCTTATCTTTTCAAAATCAGGAACGCTGAAACCCGGGTTGCCTATCGTTTCCAGATAAATTGCTTTTGTATTGTCATCAATTAAAGCTTCAATGCTTTCGGCAGTGTCATTTTTAGCGAAACGTGCTTCAATACCCAGGCGCTTAAATGCCACCTTAAACTGATTATAAGTACCACCATATAAAAACGGCGAGGTTACAAAATTGTCGCCTGCCGCCAGGATGTTATTTAATGCGATGAATTGAGCCGCTTGCCCGGATGCTGTTGCCAAAGCTGCTACACCGCCTTCGAGGGCAGCAATGCGCTTTTCAAAAACATCGGTAGTTGGGTTCATTATGCGGGTATAAATGTTGCCAAACTCTTTTAGTGCGAAAAGATTAGCACCGTGCTCGGCATTTTTAAAAGCGTAAGAAGTGGTTTGATAAAGAGGTACTGCACGAGATCCGGTTGCCGGGTCAATTTCCTGGCCTGCATGTAATTGTAGGGTTTCGAATTTTAAATTTGTAGTAGACATAATTTTTGTTTTTAATGGTTGAAAATTAACGGTTGGTTCTTACGGTAGGCAATAGTTTATAATATCTATTGCACACGCCTGATTCTTAAAGAAGGGCGTATTAGCAGCAACAGCAACGCATGCAACAATTTGAGGAATTGTTAAAGCGTTTAAAATTTGCTATACTAACTACGGGAAGAGTGTTTGTTAAATTTTCCATATTGTTAATTTATATTTCCCGGGATATTTACCGGGGCAGGAATTGGCACCTTCTCTGCATTTGCCGAGGGTTGCCAGCGGGTCGCGGAGCCTGATCTCTCGCCGCTTCTTTATAAACCAAATATGCCTGAAAGGAATACTGATCAATTATATTGCTATTGCAATATGCTGCAAATATAGGTTTTGATTGGTTAAAAGCAAATATTTTAAGGCTGAAAGGTAAAAGGCGAAAGTTAAAGGGTGCTTACCGAGCGATAGTAAACCTTTTACCTTCCCCTTTTGCCTCAAGAAAGTGCTTGCTTCATATCAGCTATCAGATCATCAATATGCTCTAATCCTACTGATATCCGCAGCAAATTAAATGGAGTTTTGGTATCGGGGCCTTCCACTGTGGCACGGTGTTCTATCAAACTCTCTACACCACCTAAGCTGGTAGCGCGGGTAAACAATTGCAATTTATTAATAACCGTGTTGGCCGCTTCGCTGCCATCCTTTAAAGTAAAAGATAACATGCCACCAAACCCTGACATTTGCTCTTTGGCAACTTTATGCCCCGGATGTGAAGGTAAACCCGGATATAAAACCTGCTCAACAGTCGGCTGTTTTTGTAAAAACTCTGCCAACGCTTGCGCGTTGCTAACATGCCCCCGGATGCGGTAGGGCAGGGTTTTTATACTTCGGGTAAGCATATAACAATCCTGCGGAGAGGGCACCGCGCCACCCATTACCTGTACCTGCCTTATTTTTTGCCACCAGTCGTTGTCTTCCGCAGTAATTAAAGCGCCGCCCATTAAATCGCTGTGCCCGCCAAAGTATTTGGTTGACGAGTGCATTACTATATCGGCACCCAATGTAAGCGGCTGCTGGCATATAGGTGACGCAAATGTATTATCGCAGGCTACCTTAATGTTAAACTTACGCGCAGTTGCCACTACCTTTTTTATGTCAGTTATTTTAAGCAGCGGATTAGAGGGTGTTTCTACCCATATTAAACCTGTATTGGGTTTTATGTGGGTATTCAGTACCTCGCTGTTATCAACATCAACAAAATCAAACTCCAATATCCCGGCAAATAACAATTTTAATTGATTGCGCAAGCCATGATACATATCATCAGGCGCAATAATGTGCGTGCCGGGAGTTAATGACTGAAAAACAGCCATCCCGGCCGCATTACCCGATGAAAAAGCGGCAGCATCTGCGCCGTTCTCTAACCTGGCCAATACATTTTCAAGCGATGTGCGGTTGGGGTTTGATGCCCTGCTATAGATATAACCTTCGCGGAAATTGCCGTCCGGCTTGCGCTCAAACGTGGTTGACAGGGTTATTGGTTGTACAACTGCCCCGGTAAACTCGTCGGTGTGGTTGCCTGCATGTATGGCTATGGTTTCCTGTTTCATGATAGCAAACTTAGTTAAATAGGCTTAATCTTGCTATCCTCTCAAGGCGTTTAAAAGTGGAGATCTGAAAAAAAAGTGAAAACATAGTGTTGCAAAAATATACGCAACACTTGCAACAAAAAACAACAGTATTTTTTGCAAGTGCCTGTTTGTTAATAAAATATAAAATGTATGTGTTTAAACAAGCAACACTTTGCAACTACTTATACGTCAGTTAAAACTGCTATAAAAAATGCGTATCATGCTGAAAATGAACAGACTGAAAATTGCGAAAAAATGTGTTGCAGGCGTTATATTAGGCCACCAGCCTAAACTTTACCAAACACGACAGTAGCGTTATGCCCGCCAAAACCAAAGGTATTGCTCATGGCATATTTTACATCGTGCTTAACGGCTTCGCCCAAAATTATGTTCATGCTGTTGTGAATAGCCGGATCCAATGTTTGTGTGTTGATGGTTGGAGGGATGATGCCGTCGCGGATGGTCAGAATGCTCAGAATACCTTCAATAGCACCCGCCGCCCCAAGCAGGTGGCCGGTCATTGATTTTGTTCCGCTGATCTGGATATTATTTTTTTCGCCGCTTGTAAGGTTTAATACCGCGTTGATCTCTGAAAGGTCGCCCACCGGGGTTGAGGTTGCGTGCATGTTAAGGTAATCTAACTGCTTTGTAGTAATTCCTGCCTCATCTAAAGCCAGTTGCATGGCTTTGGTGGCACCTTTGCCTTCGGGGTGGGTGCTCGTCATGTGGTAGGCATCGGCTGTCATGGCAGCACCGCAAACTTCGGCGTATATAGTAGCGCCGCGTTTAACGGCATGTTCATATTCTTCCAGCACCAACGCCCCTGCACCTTCGCCCATTACAAATCCGTCGCGTTCGGTATCAAACGGGCGCGACGCGGTTTGAGGATCATCATTGCGGTGCGACATAGCCTTCATAGAACTGAACCCGCCAAACGATGCCGGCGAAACAGGCGCTTCCGAGCCACCGGTAACAATTATTTTGGCCTTGCCTAAACGTATATAGTTAAAGGCATCCATTATAGCAGTATTTGATGTTGCACATGCCGAAACAGGCGCATAGTTAATACCCATATAACCATGACGCAAGGAGATCAAACCCGAAGCCATGTTGATCAAAAATTTAGGGATGAGATAGGGATTAAAGCGTGGATGCCCATCGCCCAGGGCGTATTCACGCACTTGTGCTTCGTAAGTTTCCATGCCACCCTGTGCAGATCCCCATATAACGCCAACATCAAAAGGGTCCATGGTGTTAATGTCAAAGCCGGAGTCTTTTATGGCTTCGTCTGATGCTATCATGGCATACTGCGTATAGGCATCAGTTTTTTTTATATCAGCCCGCTCTAAAAAATCAGTAACGTTATAATCTTTCAATTCGCAGGCAACCTGCGATCTGAATAGCGATGCATCAAATCGCGTAACCTTGCCTGCACCACTTACGCCTTTAACAGCGTTATCCCAAAAAGTTTTAACATTATTTCCAAGCGGGGTTAGCGCGCCAATGCCGGTTACAACAACTCGTTTTAACATAGTCTCCGAAAAAATTTCACAAAGGTATAATTATAATGCAAATGTTGAGGCGGGATTAACATGGTGATGAGTTTGAGTAGGGGAGTATTAAAAGATCGATTTTATAAAACACGAGTTTAGTAATATTTGATCAGTAAAACTCCTTCCTCGGGGAAGGGCGTGGTAGGCAGTGAAGTGGCGGGTAGGGGTTAGTAAAGCGACCACCCCCCCTACACCCTCCCGATGGCAGGGAACCGCACCATCCACCGCTTCCTTTAAATCTTCAACAACACTCCCCGGATTTCTAACCTTTCGCTATAAAAATGAAGCTGCATCCTTCCTCAACATAAATCATTTGTAATTGCGTTAATACAAATGACTTACTATATTTAAACATGAAGAAAATTATACTGTGCCTGTTGGTGTTAAATACGCTGTCTTCGGCTGTGTATGCCAATAGTTATTATATAGCCGCTGAAACAACAGCATCAATAAATTACGATGATCTGCAGGATGGCGACATTGTTTTTCAAACAACAAGCTCACCATTAAGCCGGGCCATACAACTTGCCACCGGATCAAAATACTCGCATTGCGGAATAATTTTTAAAGAAAAAGGTGCGCTTTATGTTTATGAGGCGGTGCAGCCTGTGCGCTCAACGCCGCTTGCGCAATGGATTGCGCAAGGCGACGGGGGTAAGTTTGTGATTAAGCGGTTGAACAATGCGAAGCAGGTGCTTACTCCGTCAGTAGTTGAGAAAATGAAACAGACCGGCAAGCAATTTATGGGCAAAGATTACGACGGAACGTTTGAATGGAGCGACGAGCGAATTTACTGCTCTGAACTGGTGTGGAAGATCTATAAATCAGGTGCTGGTGTTGAAGTGGGAAAGCTAAAAAAACTGAAAGACTTTGACCTGAGCAGCCAGGCGGTGAAGGCAAAATTAACAGAACAATACGGCAATAATATACCTTTAAATGAACCTGTTATTTCGCCGGTTGCTATTTTTGATAGTCTGTTATTAGTTACCGTAAAATCGAACTAAAACACTTAATCATGGCAAAGAACACAAATAAAACAACCGAGAACGAAGGTAGCGTAACTGATTTTTTAAGCAGCATAGCCGACGAAACCAAACGCGCCGACAGCTTTAAGATTGTTGAGCTGATAGAGCAGCATACAGGCCTGCCCGCCAAAATGTGGGGACCGGCCATTGTGGGTTTTGGTAGTTATCATTATAAGTACGAAAGCGGTAGGGAAGGAGATGCGCCATTGTTTGGCTTTTCGCCACGGGCAAATGCTATTTCGCTTTATCTTGCCAGTGACTTTCCCGGGCGCGATGAATTGCTTGGCAAATTTGGCAAACATACTGTTGCAAAAGCCTGTGTTTATATTAAAAAACTGACTGATGTTGATACGGAGGTATTGCAAACAATGGCGGGGGAATCTGTTAATTATATAAAAGAGAAATATTCGCAGTAATGTTCAGATTAAAACATCGGCCTTACAATCTATTTTTAGTATTTGCCGTTTTAATGATACTGATTTCGATAACGGTAGGCGGCGATGATGTGGATATGCATCTACACGACACCTATTTTGTCGTTAAACATTCATTTATTCCGCTAGGGGGGATGTTCGTTGTTTTTTGGAGCGTTTACTATCTTTTCCGCCATATGTTACCGTCAAAAGTTCTTACTATCATAAATGTGTGGGGTACGCTATTGCCTGTATTTTTAATTAATTTATTGCCAACAACAGCCTTTTTTGCTGTTCCCGAAACATATTCCTTTACAGGCGGCAATTTGTCGGGTTACACAATATGGTTTTATATGCTCCTACTGGCGTTCTGTATCGGACAAATTTGTTTGGTAATAAATCTGTTAAAAGGAATTATAACTGCGCTAAGCAGGAAATTTACCTAAAAGCTAAATACTTGTTGCTTGAAGGATTTAACGCGATGGGGTGGAACTTAGTAAAGAGTTCTGCTGTTTGGAACGTTTTTCCGCTACGCATTCGTAACTTTGCCTTGTGCCAGCAAGAAAAACCCCAACCAAACCAACCAAAAAAGCAACATCCCAGCCAACTAAAAAAAAACCGGTCATCAAAAAGAAGGCCGTAAAGAAAAACGCCTCATGGAAGTTGCTGCTCGCGGGTGCGCTGCTTGTTGTGCTTTCTCCTTTTTATTACGGTTATGTGCTGAAGTTTTTCAGCGCTACCTGGCGCTGGGTTACTGATATTGGGGAATCGCCGGGCTATCGTACCTATCAGAGTTTCGGTATCCGCATTCCCATTAAATATAAAATTCATGGCATAGATGTTTCATACGCCCAGGGGAAGATAAACTGGCCAAAGGTGCGGGCTATGGAAGAAGACAGTGTGCGCGTTAAATTTGCTTTTATTAAGGCAAGCGAAGGTTTATTAACGGTTGATCCTTATTTTAAACGCAACTGGCGCGAGGCAGCAAAAGCCGGTATTGTATGCGGCGCTTATCATTTCTTCAGACCAAAAAAAGACGGCCTTTGGCAAGCGCGTTTCTTTTTGCAGAATGTGAAACTGGAGGCGGGCGACCTGCCGGCGGTGGTTGATATTGAAGTGTTGGACGGGGTATCGCCGGAAAAGATGCGCAAAGAGCTACAGGCTTATATTAAAAAGGTAGAAAGTGTAACGGGTGTTAAACCCATCATTTATACCGGCATCAGTTTTTATAAAGACTACCTGGCCGGGCATTTTGACGGTTATCCCTTATGGATAGCACACTATTATCAGGGTGAACTGAAACTTGCCAACAGTACCAACTGGTGGTTTTGGCAACATTCTGATAAAGCTACCATTAACGGCATTAATCACGTTGTGGATTTTAATGCTTTTAAAGGAGATAGTTTGGACTTGCAGCGTTTATTAGTGCGCTGATAAAACTTAACCTCCGCAAATGCGCGGAGGCCAAGTTTATAAATTGCATTTAGCTATTGTAAGCCGCAGCAAATTTCACTGCAAAGTCTTCCAGTTTGGTTTTGCCTATCAGTTCGGCTTTATCCAGATCAAAATCATCCCAGATCAATCCACTTCTAATGGCTGCGCCCATCTCCACATAATTTTTAGAAATGTCTTCGGGCAATCCCGCACCTGTCATTCCTTCAAATGCCTGCTCATCTGTAAACTCAACCCAAGGCAGCTCGGGCTTGCCAATTGCCTGGCCTAAAACGGCGGCAACCTCGCCAAGTGTACGCTTATCCCCGCCAATATATATAACGCTTTGACCCGCAAAGCCTTTTTCAATATTTTCGGCAGCAACGGTGGCAATATCTTCGGGGTCAACCATAACCAGTGGCTTATCTGCACTGTAATTAGAACCTATTATACCCGCATGTTTAATCATATTAATATCAGCATAAAAATTATTGTAAAAATAGGATGGGCGCAGAAAAAGCAGGTCCACACCATCCAGTGTTTTTAACACCTCTTCCACACTATGTATACCTACAATTGGTCCGGTACCCTCGGTTAAATGCGCACCGATGCTGCTTAACATCACCACCTTTTTTACACCGGCTGCTTTTACAGCGTTTGCATAGTGCTGGCCAATGGCGGCTATATTAGCTTTAATGTCTGGTGCAGAAAAGTCGGTAGGCGCCATCAGATATACCACATCAGCACCGGTAAAAGTTTCGGTTAAAAAATCCTCGTCGGTAATTGAGCCTATCGCCGGCGTAGCGCCGATGTTTTTTATCTGATCTGATTTGGCAGTGTCGCTGCTGATAACGGTTACGTTATGGCCCTTTGCGGCAAGTTTTGTTGATAGTGGGCGGCTGATGTTGCCCAATGAGCCTGTTATAATTATTTTCATGATTGTGTATGTTTTTGTTGAAAGCAAAAGTATATTTGTACTTACTTTTTTACAAGTACTTACCCTAAAGTATGTATCTATGACGGCTATAAAAGAATCTTCGACTATTAACATTAATAAAAGAGCTAATAGGGCCAATTGCCCGGTAAGCTATGTTATAAGTAAATTAGGCGGTAACTGGAAACCGCTGATACTTTTTGAGTTGATGCACGGCCCGAAAAGATACAGTGAGTTAAAAAGAGCCATACCTGCCGTAACGGAGAAAATGCTTATTCAACACCTTAAGGAACTTAATGAGGATGGGCTGATCAATCGTTATTCAGAAAATGTGGTGCCGCCTGTAGTAACCTATAGCTTAAGCCCGGACGGGGAAGAGTTAGGGCCGATGATGGATGAAATGGTGAGATGGGCCGAAGGCAGATTTAACGCTTCTAACCGGGCGACACAGAACGTGAATGCTTTAAGCTAAATAATTGCTTGTTCTATGCTACTGTTTTAACACCTTTGCAATATATGATAGAATACAACCCTAAAAGCTGGTTCACATTTATTTTTCGCGTTCATAAGGCTGATACATTTAGAAAACTGCTGCCGCTTATGGTGGCAATTGCAGTCTACTCGGCTGTAATAGTATACCTTGAAGTGAATGTTTTTAAGTTGTCTCAGAGCAGTCATATAAAAAATATAAGCCTGGTACATACCATACTTAGTTTTGTAATCTCAATGCTGCTGGTTTTTCGCACCAATACGGCGTACGACCGCTGGTGGGAAGCCAGGCGAATGTTAGGGTCGCTTACCAATACCTGCCGCAACCTGGCCATTAAAATAAAAGCCATTAACATGGATGCCAGCGAACGCGCGTTTTTTTTGGCAGGCATACCAATGTATGCCGATGCCTTGCGCCAGCATTTGCGTAATGAGCGCTGGGTTGTTGAAAGTGTGCCTGCTATTGTTGTTGATGCTGACCACCATGTACCTAATCAAATAGCGGCTTTATTAACGGAGCGAATTTATGAGCTGCACCGTACGGGCGCTTTAAATCGCGAAGAGTTACTGCTGATAGGGCCAGACCTAGCGGCGCTTACAGATATATGCGGCGCTTGCGAACGGATAAAAACCACGCCCATACCCTTCTCTTACAGCGTATTTATTAAAAAATTTATATTCTTTTTTACCATGACTTTGCCTTACGGTTGGTCTTTTAGTTTAGGGTATCTGGTGGTGCCGCTGGTAGCTTTTGTGTTATTTGTGCTAGCCAGTTTAGAGCTTATTGCTGAAGAGATTGAGGACCCTTTTGGCTATGATGCCAATGATTTGCCGGTTAACCGCATTTGTGCCAATATACACAAGCACGTTAACGAGTTGTTGGGGTACTAACCTCAACTTTTTTCAGGACGGGTCACTCCGCTAGCGTGACTTGTTTCAAAATAGGTTGACAAAAAGTCAACCATATGGATATTAAGAAACAAAAACACGAGATCATCGCGGAGTATTTGGTAGGAGACACCACTACTCGTAAATTAGCTAAAAAGTATGGTTATGGCCATGCTACTATATCAAGGTGGGTTATGTCACATCAAAGGAAGATCAAGCAACAACCATTAAGCTATTCAAAGTCAGTCCTCG
>Ga0247814_10000081_pt1 | contig 91675 bp, 90 predicted proteins | sample UWRJL179409R1_FD_179947 | JGI IMG/M metagenome (GOLD analysis project Ga0247814, IMG submission 179947) | Plant litter microbial communities from Arlington Agricultural Research Station in Wisconsin, United States - UWRJ-L179-409R-1 | ecosystem: Environmental > Terrestrial > Plant litter >... | reverse complement strand
AGCCCGCAAACAATACCACAGCCCCAAAAAGTGCCATCAATATAAAAGTTCTGCCAGTAAATCGCTTTCTCCCTGTTGTTTTCAAATCAGATTCATATCAAACTGCACCGCTAATATAAAATTACAGAAACGAATTACAGCTTCCTTGCTCTTTATTAAAGGCTTTTGCATAAGCAGCCTTGATCTAGTCTCTTGCCAAAACAATCTCTCCATTTGCGCCACTGTAACCGGTAGCTATAGATTTTTTAGCGCTACGGTTTACATGTGCATGCTCTTGTTGACCCTACACTCATCTGCGGCTCGCAAAATGAAGAATTTTGCACTGCATTTACGGAAAAAAAAGGGGGATTGAATGAAAATGAGATGTTGATTAAAAAAAGCGATATCGAATAAAAAAAGCGATATTGAATAAATAGAGATTTTAATTAAGAGCTGGTCCGTAACTATAAACCAAAATTTTACAGTAATACCCACCGGACACACCCCAGGAGATGGAGCAGAATTGATTACGTAAAAATATCCGCAATAGGACTCTTGCTCAATACAATTGCAAAAGGCTGTGAAAGATCTTCATACTCCATACCGGTTAGGATGCGTTAAAAACACGGGGAACGTTTTTCTGACATGCAGGATTTTGCCCTTCAGCAAAATGCTGAGGAAGAAAAATGTTCCCGTGTTTTTAAACCAGCGCTTCCGCTGGAGCGTTAAACTCTTTCTCACTCTTCGCAATAACTATTGTAGCAACCCCATTGCCGATAATATTCGTAATCGCCCTCGCTTCACTCATAAACTTATCAACCCCCAACAAAAACGCCAATCCTTCCACAGGAATCTTATGAATCGCTGTCAGCGTACTCGCCAGGATAATAAATCCACTGCCCGTAACCCCTGCAGCACCTTTAGAAGTCACCATCAGAATCCCGATAATGCTCGCCATTTCGCCCAGACTCAGCTGTACATTATATAACTGCGCTAAAAATATGATCGCCATAGACAGGTAAATTGAGGTGCCATCCAGGTTAAAAGAGTATCCTGTAGGTACTACGAGGCCGACTACCGATTTACTGCAGCCCATCTTCTCGAGCTTGTTCATAATAGAAGGCAATGCTGATTCAGAAGAGGAGGTCCCCAGTACCAGCAGTAATTCCTCCTTAATATATTTCAGAAACTTAAATATGCTCATCTTATAAAATCTCAATATCGCACCGAGGATCACAAAAACAAATAAGAACATCGTCAGGTATACCGTTCCCATCAGTTTCGCTAAGGGAATCAACGTGTGGAGGCCGAACTTTCCAATCGTATAAGCCATGCCACCAAAAGCACCCAGGGGCGCCAGGTACATCACATATTTTAAACCTGTAAATACTATTTTCGATGCTTTCCCGAGCAGGACTATCGTTTTCTCCCTGTGTTTATAGAAATTCAATATGATTCCTGTAATAATGGCAACAATCAGGACCTGTAAGGTGAAGTTGGATAAAAAGAAGGCCGTCCAGCTGAATCCTGCGGTTTCGGCCGACTGTACATATTTCGATGGATCTTCCACCTCGAGGCCGGTTTTGCTGATTTTTCCCGGTTCAATGATCACCGCGACCAGGATCCCTATGGCCAGTGCAAAGGTTGTCAGTACCTCAAAATAGATCAGCGATTTGAGACCAATCCGACCCACCTTTTTCAGGTCGCCCATTCCACTGATTCCCAGCACAATCGTCAGGAAGATAATCGGACCTATGAACAGCTTGATGATGTCAACAAATGTTTTTCCTACAATTTCCATTTTTACGGCAGTCGCAGGTAAGTAGTGGCCCAGCAGGATCCCAGCAATAATAGCGATCAGTACCCAAAAGGTCAGATTTTTTAAGACAGATTTCATGCAGCGGTTTTAGATACGAAATCCATAATTATACAGATAATTTTAAAGTTTTTATCAAAACAATCAGGTATTTGCGTAAAAATCTGCCATTCCCGGGATGACTTTTCGCATAAAAAGCATAATTATCATGAAACTACTGCTGTGAATTATTTTATACATTTGAAACATGAACCGAATAGACCGCTTGTCCGCCATACTCATTCAGCTGCAGTCGCGGAAAATTGTAAGAGCTGCCGATATCGCTCTGCGTTTCGACATTAGTCTGCGGACTGTTTACCGCGACATCCGTTCGCTGGAAGAGGCGGGGATCCCCATTATCGGGGAAGCCGGATTAGGTTATTCCCTCATGGATGGTTACCGTTTGCCCCCTGTAATGTTCAGCAGAGAAGAAGCTACCGCATTTATTACCGCAGAGAAGCTGGTCTCCACCCTCACAGATTCCATTAATAGTAATAGTTACAGTAGCGCGCTATATAAAATCAAGGCCGTATTGCGTAATGCCGATAAGGACTATCTCGAGAGTCTGGAGGAGCGGATTCATGTTGTTAAAGCAAACCGGCCCTTACCTTACCAGGTAAACCTTAATCCTTTGCAGCTGATCCTCAAAGGAATTGCCGAAAAACTCGTGTTAAAGCTCGATTATTTCTCTTACTACCGACAGGAGCAGACCAGCAGGTGTATTGAGCCCATTGGTGTGTTTTATATGGATAATTACTGGCATCTCATTGCCTGGTGCCGGGAGCGCAAAGCCTGCCGCGATTTCAGGTTTGACAGGATCACTGGAATAGACCTGTGCGAGGAAACTTTTGAGGATGTTCATCTCAATATGAAGGACTATATCAAAGATTTTTATAAAGAGATGAAACTCCATGAGGTGACTATTCATGTGAAACAGCAGGCCTATCTGAACCTCGGTGAGCAGAAATATTACCACGGTTATCATGCTGAAGAGGAGCGCGACGGGGGATATGATATGCATTTTCTCACCATGTCGATCGAAGGATTTGCCCGCTGGTTCCTGAGTTTCGCTGATTACGCACATGTGGTGAAACCTGCAGAACTGAATACGCGGGTAAAGGAAATTTATTTTGCTATCGGTCAGTCACTGCTGACATAGGGCTGTCATTCGTCTGTGCTACTTTTGAATCAAATCAAAACAAACAAAAATGATGACAATTCTTCAAAACTTTCTACAGGAACTCGAACAGGAAACAGTAACTACACGCAAAATGTTGTCGAGGATTCCTGAAGATCAGTACGACTACCGCCCACATGAAAAAAGCATGCGTTTGCGAGACCTGGCTGGTCATATTGCGGAGCTGCCGGGCTGGGCTTCCATGGCTTTTGCCACTACAGAACTGGATTTTGCGACCAGTCCTTATTCGCCACCGGGATTCCAAAACAATGCAGAGCTGCTTGAATTCCTGGAAAAATCAGTCGCAGGTGCAGAAGCGGCACTCAAAAATGCTGCAGAAGAAGATTTATCACCTGAATGGATCCTGAGAAATGGTGATCAGGTGTTGATGAAAACCACAAAAGCAGGTGTAGTTCGGATGGCTTTGAGTCAGATCATCCATCACCGTGCACAACTAGGGGTTTATCTCCGTTTGCTGAATGTGCCTATACCAGGTAGTTACGGACCAAGCGCAGATGAGCAGAGTTTTTAATCAGCTCATTGAAAAGCAGAACAGGTTTTTAAATTAACGATCAGCTTATCATAAATAAAAATCCTGCTATAAAAAGATAGGTTTGCTTGAGGCATACCTGTCTTTTTATTAACTTTGGACGCATGACGATAGAAGAATTAGAAGGTTATTTTACCGGTATTGAGCTGCCCGACCAGATTGAGCTGGAAACGGGAGTAGTGATTGTAGATGTGCCACTTTTTCTCCAGTCTCATTTCGACTATATCAAAGAAAATCCGACGTTAAAATCTATCGATGTATTTATGATGCGCCTGCATAAAGCAATGGGGATTATTGAAGCCAAAGGTGAGGAAGAAGGAACCAAAGCTGACGTTCAGGAGGAGCCGGAAAGTGCAACGGCGACTGTGGTTACGGACTCAAATGATCAGGCATAAAAAAACTTGCAGGAATCCCCTTTCCTGCAAGCTGAAAAATAATTATTAAAAATCAATCAAACCTGATTCGAAAACAAGAAGGAAATGACCCGCATCCACGGGGCATTTCCAGATTAAAACAACAATTAACATTATGAGGGTTCTTATTACGTGAATAAGCTCTTTATATTCCGACTTACAATTCCATCAGCAGCACACCCACAAGTGCTACCAGTGTAAGGCAGATATTTACTTTAAAATGTTTGCGCCATCCCAGGCGACCAAATAAACCACCGCAAGCACAAGGATACCGTTCATAAATATGGAAAACTGCGCCGCCTACATAGAGCGTAAACAGCCCCATCAGGAAGAAAGAAACATACATGCCGAGCAGTCTTGTCTGGTCAAATACCAGCAGGCCAACAATGGCGAGTTCTCCTACCGGCAGTAAGTACGTCAATATTTTTCCCATCCATCTCGGGAATACCTGCGTTAACATCGCCTGTTTAAAGCGTTGCATAGCTAGTAATTTTGACAGGGATGAATAAATCCACAGGATACTTAGTAATCCGCTAACGATGATTATAAAAGGATGTGTATTCATAAAAATTATCATTAAAGGGGTAAAGATTTCACAGGAACATAGTACCAAGTTACAGCAGGTTTTTGAAAAAGAAAAGGGCCATTTGACCCAAATAGATTTGGTAAATGGCCCTTTCAGGGGATTTTTTGCTGTTTAGGTAAGGGCATAGATAACCCTGCCGGAAATTGATGCCGGCTTGACTGGACGTAAATAATGATTATAAAATTCGGGAAGGAGCTAATAATGAAGAGAGCGGGAATAGCATTTAATTTCTCAGATTTTTCGCTCTGATACGGTTCAGTGTTTTCCTGGAAACTCCCAGAAAGGCAGCAATACTTTCTACCGATGCTTTTCTAAATAAAGCAGGAGTAGTTTTCATCAGCATCAGATAATGTTCTTCAGCAGAACAGGCAAGCGCTAAAATTCGTTGTTCGCTTTTTTTCTGGTAGTCCTCCAGGATCGACTGAATATAGCCGTTGGTCTCCGGAAATTTATCTACCAGTTGCATCACATACTCGTGTGATATTGAAAGCAGGATACTGGGCTCCAGTAACTCTATATACGTTTCTGACGGTGCCTGTTTAAAAAAGCTATGTACATTCAGTACAATATCACTCTCATTCCAGAACCAGTAAGGCACTTTTTTGTCATCCTTGTAAACGTAACCCATTGCGGCTCCCTTTTCAATAAACCATGTCCGGTTAGATACCTGACCAGGGCTTAGTATAATTTGATTTTTTGAGTATACCTCCCGTTTGATCATCCCATCAAGGGTTTCCTTCAATTCGAGTCGCAATGGGGTATTACCGGCTAGTAATTTAAATAAATCCTCATTTCTCATCAGTAAATAATTATTTAGCTGTTATAAAGCTGCCACGCTCATCTTAATTCATTTTTGAGCACATGTCGTGGCGGTTTCATGTAGTAAGTTTTTAAATTAGACAATTCGTAGTGATCGTTTGATTCATTGAAGCCTCCTGCTTCCCTTAAATCAACTCAAAATAAATTAATATTTTTTTTCCGGGTCGGTTGCTGTCATTTTTCACATAGATATCTGAACATTTAATTATCAACAAAATACAAAAAATTCCACCTCAAAACTTAATAGACATTATATATATATTAACATTCCATCATTTATTTTGAGGTCGGCTTTATCATTTTAATTAAAGAAACGGCCATCTGTTTTGTTTTAAAAATTAATAAACAGTCTCCAAATTTTTGTTTGCTATTCTCATAAATCTGAAAAAACCATTCCTATGATATTACTTATTAAAAGTATTTAAAATTAATTTGTTATCAAAGAAATATTTAAAATTGTTTTGATATAAATAGTTGGTATTCATACATAAACAAAAATTTCACACTTCACATTCTCGTTTATGTCATCAAAAAGCCTTTTTTAGGTATCTTGATAGTTAAACTGTTTCGTAGACAAATGCCTCACCATGTTGATAACATGCAACCCTTAAAGGTCAAATTTCTGCTTCCCACCGTGTATTCTGACCGTTTTGTCCTTCCAGATCAGCTCACCACTCAATGGCAGGGGCAGGGTTATGTCCACACCTAATACATCATTCGGCTTCTTTTTAAACCATACCACAATCTCGCCCGAAGGGTGTGGCATTGTGCACCGCACTTCGTCCAAACTTCCCATTGCTGGTCGGATCAATACCTTTCTGAATCCCGGAGCGTCGGGCATAATCCCGCAGATGGTCGCCAGAAAATCGTAATTCGGACTCGCACTCCAGGCGTGACAGTCAGAACGCGTAGGCTCAGGTTTCTCCGCAAAGGTAGTCAGCCCCATCTTCAGCATCTCCCGCCAGGGGGTCAGCTCCTCATAATAATGGTCGCCCATACCTGCTTTTTTCATCGCCTGTGTCAGGTAAAACCGATAGAAAAAGGTCACCTGACCGATCGACTTATCCGCGAGCATCTTTTTCATCATATCCTTCGCTTCTTTGGCATTAACCGCGTCATTCAGTATGGCCCAGATCCCTGCATGCTGACTATAACTTGTTTTATCCGGAGTGTCTGCCATCAATTGTTTATCCTCATCATAACAGCGCAGATAGGTATGGTTACAAACCTTTTTTGCCAGTTCGCGGTACCTGTCCGCCATATCCTCTTGCTCAAAATGGGCAAATAGATCTGCCGCCTGTTTGAGTGTATACGCATACTGCAGTGAGATGATTGCTGAATTACCCGTTTCTGCACCCGGGGCAGTTCCCCAGTCGTTAAAGTTGTCCCAGTCAATAAAATTCCACCACGTGAGCGGACCCAGCATTTTCATCCGCTGATCTATCCGGTTCTCATACCAGGTCATCACCTCATGAATGGCCGGCAGAAACTGTTTCACAAATTCCTCATCCCTTTTGTGCATCCAGTAGTCGTGCACCATAGACACCCAGAACAGCGAAAACGTAGGGATGATCTGCAGCCGGTTACTCGGATACCTTCCCTGCGTTAAACCTTCCGGCGTACGCGAATGGTAAAAATCAAGAATAGACTTTCGCATCAGCCGGTCGTCACCCGTCGTATACAATGATATCAGCGCCTGTATCCGGCTATCTCCGGTATACTGCAATTGTTCATAATAAGGCGTGTCATAATACGCTTCCCCTGCACAGTTTTTTGCCGTTCGCCAGCCAACTTTCCAGATGTCCTCCAAAGAGGGATCACTTGAGCTGAAAGTGGCTTTCAGCTGCAGCGGATAACCCGTTTGTACGCCACTCAGCCCTTCAATAATCAGCGGCCTGTCCTGTGTCGTAATGTCCAGCTGCACATAACGGTAGGCGCGGATCCACAGTGGCCGGAAGGTCCTGTTTTCACCACCGTCGGTTACAAACACATCATAATTTCCCTTTATTTTCTTGCCTTCCGTCTCATTCCTGTTCCCTTTGTTCCCGGCAGAATCAAATAGCGCCTCTGCATAGGTCATTTTTACTTCGGCACCTTTCCCTTTACTGAGCACAAGTTCCGGGTAAGCTACCGTGTGGCAGGACTGATCCAGGAGTATACTCACCTTTCGGTTTGCCGGAATGGCCAGTGTTTCTTTGCCCTTCAAAAAATCCTGCGCGATCTTCAGTCCGCCATCTTTCCTGACTGCGCTAAAGAACTGTTTTTTCTCTTCCAGCAAGGGGATGCTCCGCGGGGCAAGGGTCCATAAATTATCCGTTCCATAACCAACCGGCTGGGGTTTACAGATCACCTTTGCATTTTTCCAGAGCTGGTCGTCAAATCCCGCTTTTTCCCAGTTCCAGGGGTATAGTTTCCCGTTAACAGCATCTCCGGGGCCGACTACCATATAGGCTTTCAACCTTTCCATATTGTCCAGTGCGCAAGGCTGATAAGCCATATTCTGCACTACTTTCCAGGAAGGATCCGTATCTGCAATTTTCTCTTCTCTCGTATCGCCCTGCAGCAGAAAACCTGTCTGGTTGGAAATTTGTCCCACCGGTGCCAGGTCGCCCATATTCCATACCTGCGCAGCAAGCGTATTTTCACCAGCCTTGAGGTAGGGGGCAATGTCAATGCTCTCGTAAAACCAGTTGAATAAATCACCCCTGGCCGGACCAGCGCATACGGGGGTTCCATTCACAAAGAGGCGATAGCGGTTATCTGCTGTTACGTGTACCCAGAAGGTTTCAGGTGGATGACTTAATGTAAATTTTTTCCGGAAATGATAGACCCCGTATTCCCTTTGTTTTGCTTCAGGGCTCGTGATCCAGGTGGCCGACCATGCCCGTGTAAGGAGTTGTTTGTTGATCACGACTTCCTGGGTTTTACCCTGGAAAATCCCGCTTAATACCATAGTCATAGTAAATAGTAGTTTAATCCTCATCCGATAGATGTGTTATAACAGTTAATTATATTTGGTTAAAACAAAATTACATAAAACTTTGTAATTAAAACTGCTATTCAAACAATATTATTTATATTTAATATAAATTACTGAGTTATATAAGTTTTTTTTACTCCTTTTCAGAGTATTAAAAGCTTTTAGCTGATGTGGGACATTGGTATGGAAAACAACACTAAGAATTTGGGTACATCCGGGAAAAAAACCTTTTCGTAGATACCCGATATTCAACGATTACACCTAAACATTATGTTATCAAAACAGGCAGCTTACCGTTCCTACGAAGATGAGGAACTAGTCAACAGGATGATGATAGGCGACAAACTTGCATTTGACGAGATTTACAACAGGTATTGGAAGAAACTGTATGATGACACTTACAAGCGACTCAAAAGGGCGGAGCAGGTAGAGGAAATTATCCAGGATGTTTTTGCCGATCTCTGGGTCAAGCGTGCCGGGAAGGAGATCCTTAAAATTTATCCTTATCTGCTAATGTCCGTCCGCTACCATGTATTTGCCATTTACCGGAAAGGGAAAACTGCTCCCCAGTTCGAAGAACCATTGGAGAACATGGCATTTTCTACCCTCCAGGCAGATTCCCTGCTCAACGAAAAGGAACTGAAAGGCTGTATTACGATTTGGCTTTCCATGCAGCCCTTAAAACGGGGAGAGATTTTCAAGATGAAATATGTGGATGAGATGAGTACCAGGGAAATCAGCGAGCTGCTGGGTATTGCGCAAAAAACAGTGCAGAATCAGTTGCTCACCGCCTTTGCGAGTCTCCGGGAATTCGTCACCAAAATGATGATGATTTTTTGTCTTACTTAGGACAATTGTTTATTTTAATACACTATACAATAATATGACGAAGAAAGAAGAGTTTTTAAAACTGATAGATGCCGTTAATAACCAGACAGCTACTCCTCAGCAAAAGGCTGAATTAAAAGAATATTTAGTTGATGCCGACCAGAATGAAGTGAGTTATATTTCCAGTCTGAGCCCTGATCGGGTGGACGAACTGGAGATGAGCATGCGGAGTGGCATTAACCAGCGCATCATGGAGCGGGAAAATGAGGAAGAAACGTTAAGCATCCCGCTTTATAAAAAATATGGGACTTACGCAGCTGCGGCGGCAGTATTGATCGCGCTTTCTGTGGGCCTTTATTTATTTAAGCCCGAAAAGCAAAAACGTTTTGCAGGCACAGGAGTGAAGGTGACCCATGATCTGTCTCCGGGTGGGAACAAGGCGATCCTGACCCTGGCCAATGGTGCAGTCATTTCACTGACCGATGCCGCGAATGGTAAAATAGCAAGTCAGACGGGCGCCACAATCAACAAAGCTAAAGCCGGACAATTAGTGTATACCGATAATGGCGTGCTTGCCGCTGCGGATGAATACAATAGCATTGCCACGCCAAAAGGGGGGCAATACCAGATTATCCTTCCCGATGGGACCAGGGTCTGGCTGAATGCGGCTTCTACCTTAAAATACCCTGTCGCCTTTACCGGCACGTCGCGAAAAGTGGAGCTGACTGGTGAAGCTTACTTCGAGGTGGCCAAAAACAAAGCGAAACCATTTATTATCCATACAGCGAAACAAGAGGTGACCGTCCTGGGTACCCATTTTAACATTAACGCGTATGCAGATGAGCCCAATACCAGGACTTCTTTATTGGAAGGTAGTGTTAAAGTGGCGAAATTGAATGACGCGGCTTCGGTGATGATTAAACCCGGACAGGCAGCTTTGGTAGGCGACCCAGGTAGCGCATCAAGAATACAGATTGCATCCATAGATCCCGATGAGGCCGTGGCCTGGAAAAACGGCTATTTTATGTTCGACAGTGAAAACCTGGAAAGTATCTTACGTAAGGTGGCTCGCTGGTACGATGTAGACATTACGTGGCAATCGAGAAATAGTGCGCAGAAAGAATTCAGCGGGACCATTTCCAAATACAGCAATGCTTCCCAGGTGCTCAAAAAACTGGAGCTGACCGAGGCGGTGCATTTCAAAATAGAGGGAAGAAAGATTATTGTACTCCCTTAACCATTATTTAAAAATAATCACAAAATAAGATAGGACATCCAATTTCTTTAAGACACTATTACACAAATAGATGTAATAACTATTGCCTATGGAATCATATCTCAAAAAATTTTTATTCAATCTTATTGTTGAGCTATTTTTAGAAAATAAGTGCAATGAGACTGCCAAGATGTTATTGAACCGTTATTATGATCTCTTCGATGATGAAATGGGAGATTTTTTCGGAAATATGTCGCCCGAAGCTGTACAGGAAATGGAAACTCGGATGTTAGCTAAGATCCATGAAATTATCGACCGGTTAGATTAACCTGCTGGTATTTATCGATTACCTCCAGCAACTGATCCAGATCGCGGTCAGTATTGTAGAAGTGGAAAGACACCCTGGTACCCTTACCACGGGCCACACACGAAATTCGTGCTTCAAGCAGCTTTTCAAATAATTCGGCATTCGTCTTCAGGTTAAAGATCGACGAATGTTTTCTTCCCGGAATCAGGTGTTCCAGTAATCCGCGTGCTGTAAAAGCTTCTTTTGCCTTGAGCGCCAGAGATGCAATCCGCTGCTCAATCATTTCCATCCCAAATTCTTCCAGTAGTAAGATAGACTGGTTCAGGCTGCCCAGTGCAAGTGTATCCTGATGTCCCGGTTCAAAGCTGAGCGGCAGCAAATCATGATTCATCTCGTCCTTCAGCAATACGAATCCATTGCCATATCCGCCCAGCATCCACTTATAGCCGCTCGCAATCAATACATCGATGCCCGAATGCTCAAAATCAAAGCGCTCCGTTCCGCAAAACTGCGTGCCATCTGCAATAATGATCAGCTGCGGATACATTTCCTTGATCTTCCTGATAAATTCCAGGTCCATCCGGTAACCGGTAATATATTGTACCAGGCTAAAGGCAAATACATCAGGCCGGTAAGCTTTCAGGTTTTGCAGGATATTTTCCTCCAGCTGCGCATCAATCTCCTGGTACATGCAGGAGAATCCTCTCCGCTCCACTGCCACATTCACCGAAGGATAATCCTCCTGCAGCAATAAAAAGCGTTTGTCCTTTCCCAGACTGTTCAGGTAGGTATTGAAACCATAAGAGAAATTGGGTACCAGGAAAATATTGGCTTCCTTCGCATTAAAAAACCGCGACAATGAACTCTTCAATTCCCGCGGCAAATCCACCTGAGCAGCGCGGAATTCACTCCCTTGTTCAAAAAACTCCAGATCGTGCTGCCTCCGCCATTCCAGCAGGGAGGTCGATAAAATACACGAAGAAGCAGTGTTCAGATAAGTGCAGGAATCAAGGATCGGGAAATGCTGTGCGAAGTTCATCGGACTAAAATCGTTAAAATTTACTTACTGATCAATAGATTTTTCCATCAGGTGTGCAGGCAGCTCCATATGGAGACTCGACTCATCCGCTACAGGTGCGAGCCTTTTTGTTTCCAGCGGGATAATGCCCGACCAGATCGGGAGTTCCTGATCTTCAGGCTCATCATTAGGCATGCCGTTACGAATCTTAGCCGATGCCTGATCCAGTTCAAATGCCAGTACTGTCGTTTTTCTGATTTCACTTTTCGTTACCGGGCGTAAATAATCCCAGCTTTCCGGAACAGTTTTATTCGTCAGCCATTCAAATGCGGCGATTTTCTCTTCCTCACTTTCTATTTTTATAGCCTGTGCAAAGATCACTACGGAACGGTAATTTACAGAATGACTAAAGGCAGATTTCGCAATCACGAGCGCATCCATTAAGGTAATTGAAATACAGACTGGAATGCCTTTTTCAATTTCACGGATAAAATGGCTGCCGACCGACCCATGGATATAGATCTTGTCCTCATAACGCACAAAGGCGGTCGGGATGGAAAATGGTCTGTTTTCAAAGACATAACTGACGGTGCAGTGAAAGGCTTCATCCAGAATAGGATAGATGGTTGCTCCATCAAAATGTGCACGTTTTGCCGCGCGGCTGGGGATCAGTTCTTTGTTTGGGACTTTCATAATTGGCTTTTTCATTTATGGTTTCTTTTGATCTTTCTTTTTACAAATCTGTATCTTTACCGGACTATTATAACCATCCGGTTTTTACAAATGCAGTAGTCCAATTCCATGCAATACCTGTACTCCAATCTCGCAATAGATAAAACATCCGCTATTCCTGTTTACCAGCAACTCAGTAATCAGGTGATTGCATTGATTAAAGGAAATCAATTGCATGGCGGACAAAGATTACCCGGCAGCAGACAACTGGCCGAAAATTTAAACCTGCACCGCAAAACGGTGATCCGTGCCTACGATGAACTCATCGCCCAGGGCTGGCTGGAGAGTCGCCTGGGCAGTGGAACCTATATTGCCGAGCATATCCCTAAAGTCGAATTGCAGCAGCTAAGCCGGAAGAATGCCCTGTCCTTGCCAGATCCATTAAGCACAGCGGGTTATCAACTCAAAGAATTCAGCCACCTACAGCCCCAATTTATACCTGTGCATAGCACGCTCTATTTAGATGATGGCTTTCCGGATGCAAGGCTGGCCCCCTTAAAAGATTTATCCAGGGCCTACCGTACCCAGCTACTTTTGGGTAATCCATATGCCAGGTTAGGTTATACAGATCCAAAAGGATCGGTACAGCTCAGGAATGAACTGTCTCTTTATCTCAATGAAACCAGGGGATTAAATACGACCGCTGGGAATATTTTGATTGTAAGGGGCTCAACTATGGGTGTTTATCTGGCCAGTACGGGCTTATTAGGTGTCGGGGACTGTGTCGCGCTTGGCGAATCTTCCTGGTCAGGCGCCCGGCTTAATTTTATACAAGCAGGAGCGAAGGTGATTACTATTGCGGTCGACCAATACGGTCTGGATCTCGAGGCACTGGAGCAAATCTGCAGCAAACAACCCTTGCGGATGGTGTATGTCACTTCCCATCACCATTATCCCACTACCGTTTCCCTGCGTGCCGACCGCCGTTTACAGCTTTTGCAGCTTTCCCAGAAATATGGATTTATCATTTTTGAAGATGATTATGACTTTGATTTCCATTACGAGAATAAACCCATTTTACCACTTGCCAGCGCAGATGCCGCAGGGATGGTTTTATATTCAGGTTCTTTCACCAAAATTATTTCCCCTGCATTTCGCGTAGGTTATATTGTAGGACCCGAAAATGTCATTAATCAGCTCAGTCGACTGCGCCGGCTCGTCGACCGCCAGGGGGATACCATGCTCGAAAATGCGATGGCAGAATTGCTGCAGCAGGGCATTATTCAGCGGCATTTACGGAAATCCTTACGCTTGTACCGGCAGCGCAGAGATTTGGCCTGCCAGTTATTGTCGGCCGCCCTTCCAACTCAACTCACTTTCAAAATCCCTGAAGGCGGCATGGCTATCTGGGCGCAATTTGATCCTGCCATTGATCTTGCCCTTCTTTCCCAAAAAGCCTTAAAAAAAGGGCTTTACTTTTCCAGCGGTCTTTCCCATAATCCAGCAGGTCAAACCCTCAATTCTACCAGACTCGGTTTTGCGTCCTCCACACCCGCAGAACTCGAGCAGTCGATAGCGATCATCAAGCAGCTCATTTAAAGAAATTAGTACATTTGCGATTTATTACCAATAATCTATTAAATGATGAAAAAATCACTCTTATGTTTTGCCGCTCTGTTTACTGTTCATACCTTCACCTTTGCTCAGCAAGTCCCTCTGAAAACGCAACTTAATACCATCATTCAGTCTAAAAATGCAACCATTGGGATTGCCGTTCAGGGTCCGGGCGATAAAAATGCTGTTATCATCAATGGCGATCACCGTTTCCCTATGCAGAGTGTCTATAAATTTCCTCTTGCACTCGCGGTTCTTAAAAAAGTCGATGAAGGTAAACTCGCCTTAAACCAGAAAATCAAGATTACAAAAGCTGATTTACTCCCTACCTATAGTCCGATGCGCGATAAATATCCCCAGGGAGGTGAGGAGCTGAGCCTCGCAGATATCATTGGTTACAGCGTATCACTGAGTGACAATAATGCCTGCGATATCCTTTTCCGTCTTATCGGAGGTACTGCCGTTGCTGACCAATACGTGAAAAACCTGGGTGTAAAAAATATGTCCATTGCTACTACAGAGGAAGAAGCCGGGAAGCGCTGGGACGTACAATACAGCAATTACAGTACGCCCGGTGCTATGCTGCAAGTTGTGGAATTGTTCAGACAGGGAAAATTGTTGAGCGCAACCAGCAATGCTTTTTTGAAAAAGGTGATGACCGCTACTTCTACAGGGACTAAACGATTGAAGGGGCAGCTTCCTGCCCAGGCGCTTGTCGCTCATAAAACCGGAACCTCTGGCACTAACAAAGAAAAACTAACCCCTGCTACTAATGATGCTGGTATTGTGACCGGATCCGATCAGCGTAGTTTTTCTATCGTTGTTTTTGTATCAGACTCCAAAGAAACAACCGCTACAAATGAGGCTGTCATTGCCGAGATCTCTAAATGCGTTTGGGATTATTACAAAATGAAATAGCTTATTCAAATTTGCCCTTATTGTTCCAGGTGAATGTCAATTCACGATGCAGGATATATTTCGAGTACCTGGCATATTCCTGTTCATCAGAAAATCTTAAAACGATGTTTTTACCCTTTTCAGGCAATGTGAACGTCAGTGCTGCAAACTTAATATCGTCCTTTATTTTTTTCGTTGTTCCAGCTTTACATAGCTGCGTCACCAGTCGGTCCATCATGATATTGAAATCCGGTGAATATCCTTTGAATACTTCATCCTGAACAGCAGTCAGCTTAACGCCAGCTGAATGGAAAAAAGTCAGTTCGTTTTGAAAATAACCTCCGTTGCTTCCTCCAATAGCAGCAAACCCCACCAGCTGTTTCTTATTATAATTCCAGATACATATTTCAAAGCGCTGATATCCAGATTGCCCTGCTGTATAAGACTGGTTAACCCTAATGAAGCCGGAAGTTTTTGCAATTTCTATCGTATATTCCATATCTTCCTTAATCAACGATCCTTCGTTAACTAGTTTTTTCCTTTCAGTGGTGCTCAAATCGTCAATTAGTTTAGCAGGTAGCTGATAAAAAGCATCAATCACCGATTGCGAAAAGGCAAAGTTGGCGGTTAGCAGGAATATCAGGAGGGAGAGGTTAAATTTCATGTAGATTTTAAAATTGAATATGCTGTTTTACAAGTAAAGGAAAAAAATTAAAATAAACGAATGCCGATTGCATAAAGAAGGGAACACCGGGCCAAAATCCCCAGGCGAATGGTAATTCATCTGTTAAATACAAGCCATATGAAATACAGGTAAGTTTAATTAACTTCATCGGCGTGAAATTTCCGTTGTTTTGTTTTTTCTATTACAAATAATGTGATCTATATTATTTACCGATTGATGGAGAGCTTGGAATGATCAAGTATGGCCTGATTTTTATTACCTTATACAAAAGCATCCGATACCAATGAGAATAGCTACATATAATGTTAACGGTGTAAATGGCAGGCTTCCTGTACTATTGCGCTGGCTCGAAGAAACTAAACCAGATGTGGTTTGTCTGCAGGAATTAAAAGCACCGCAGGAGAAATTTCCCGAGCAGGCCTTGCTTGATGCCGGGTACAATGCTATTTGGCAGGGACAGAAAAGCTGGAATGGGGTGGCTATCCTGGCGCGGAATATGGAAATCAAGGAAACCCGTCGCGGATTGCCCGGTGAGGAAGAAGATGAGCATAGCCGTTATATTGAAGCATTTATCAACGGCGTGGTCATCGGTTGTCTTTATCTGCCTAATGGTAATCCTGCACCCGGACCGAAACTGGAATACAAATTACGCTGGCTTGCGCGATTAAATGCACATGCTGCCGAACTCCTCAAATTTGGTCTGCCAGTCGTGTTAACCGGCGATTACAATGTGATCCCTACGGACTTTGATGTATACAAGCCCGAGCGCTGGGTGGAAGATGCCCTGTTTCGCCCGGAGGTTCGTGCTGCATTTCATGAAATTATTGCACAGGGCTGGACGGATGCGATCAGGAAACTCTATCCCGAAGAAAAGATTTATACGTTCTGGGATTATTTCCGCAATGCTTACGGTCGTGATGCCGGTTTACGCATTGACCATTTCCTGCTCAGTCCAAACCTGGTCGGCCGACTCACGCAGGCAGGAGTGGACCGTCATGTTCGCGGCTGGGAGAAATCCAGTGATCATGGTCCGGTGTGGATTGAATTAGCATCAGCTGACACCTAAAAATCCTTGTGCTGTAACTAATTCTGCTCCAAATGATCTAAAGCTTAAAAATATATTATGAATTTTATAGGCAACCTGATCTGGATCATTTTTGGCGGAATTTTTATCTTCTTTGAATACATCTTTGGCGGCTTAATTCTGTGCCTTACTATTATCGGTATTCCGTTTGGCCTGCAGTGTTTCAAATTTGCATTTGTCGGCCTCGCACCTTTTGGTGTTAAGATTACAGATACCTCCAGCAATACCGGTTGCCTTTCCACTATCATGAACATCATCTGGTTCCTTTGTGGTGGTTTTTGGATCGTGATGACCCACCTGTTTTTTGGGATCTTGTTATGTCTTACCATTGTCGGAATTCCTTTTGGCAGGCAGCATTTCAAGTTAATGAACCTTGCTTTTTCTCCATTTGGTAAATCCCTGAGTTAAATCTCCGTTTGTAATTATTATGCTATGAGTTGATGTATTCTGTGTTTTCAGATAATTTATCAAGTTGTTGGAACGATTATTGATTCTGTTTTAATAGTGAAAGTTAAATCGTCTAATAAGAACCACATTCAGACCATATGATTAATTCTCTCGATCAAAATAGCGTTACAGACGCAATCAGCCTGATTATTCTTTTCTCAGGTATGCTAATTTCTGCACTGATTTTTAGTCACATTCATTTCTTCAGACATAAAATCCATTTAGCACAATGTAATCCATACGATAGATAGCCAGTATTATTTCTTAAAATTAGCCTATTATTCACCTTTTACTGATTGATTCTTAAATGGAGCACAATATTTTAGTCGATCTGCAAATTGCAGGACAGCAGATTTCGCATTTCAATGCGATAAAAATTATCCAGTCATTTAATGCGCACCATGAATTTGAAATAGTACTCAATCATGATGTGATAGAAGATACAGGGTCTTTCAAAATTGACCAGTCCCAGTCCTGGGTAGGGCAGCAGCTCCTGCTGAGCCTTGATGATGGGGCCATGAATTTCAAAGGTATCATCTGCGAAGTGGCTTTAGAGCAAAGTCACGGTTTACGCGGCAATCTGATTGTAAAAGGATACTCCTCTACGATATTACTCGAAGGATCAGTGCATCTCCGGTCATATAGCAATACTACACTCAATAAGGTCATTAACGAAGTAATGAAAGGTATAGCTTCGAATGATCTTGAAATGAATGTTACGCCCTTTTACAGGGATGATATCAATTATATCACACAATTTAAGGAGAGTAACTTCCAGTTCCTGAACAGGCTCAGTGCGGAATATGGTGATTTTTTATATTATGACGGCAGTGTACTTCATTTCGGGAAATCCCGCGATCAGAAAAGAGTCAAACTGGTACACGGCCAGAACCTGAATGTAATGAAAATCGCGGTGCGGGTACAGCCGCTCAATTTTGCTTACTTTTCTTATAATTCCACTGAAAATACTTTACTTGCCTCCGGTAATCATGCCGGTGAGGGTACATTAAACGATTATGCCAGACTTGCGGCGGACAAAAGTAAGGAATTGTTTAGTGATACAGGGAATATCGCGATCAAACCACGGGTTAACAATCAGCAGCAAATTGAAAGTCTCACGCAGCGTCATGCGGAAGCCAGTGCGGCGAATCTGGCTGATATTACAGGCGAAAGCACCAATACAAAAGTAAACATCGGCAGCATTGCAGAAATAGAGGTCTCCAGAAAAAATCTGAAAGGTATTTTTGATCAGAATGAATTTGGACAGTACCTCATTACTGAAATTACCCATGAGATAGACGGCATAGGGCGTTATCTCAATCGCTTCAAAGGAATCTCCGCAGATGTGAATGTACTGCTCAATCCCACAGTAAAGCAGCCACAGGCTGTTTCACAGGTCGGCACCGTAACGGATAACAGTGATCCTAAACATATGGGCCGTGTGAAGGTGCAATTGTTATGGCAGCAGTTGGATCAGACGACCGACTGGATCAGGGTGCTTACACCTGATGCGGGTTCCAGTGGCAGCTTCACCCAGAACCGCGGACAGGTTTTTATACCAGAAGTTGGGGATGAGGTAATGGTCGGATTCCGGTATAATGACCCGGATCGTCCTTTTGTGATGGGCAGCCTATTCAATGGCGATACTGCTGCAGGTGGTGGTTCAGCGAATATTCTGAAGACTATTTCTACCCGGAGCGGTCACCTGATTGAATTTGACGATTCCGACGGTGAAGAGTCCATTACCATAACCGATAAAAACAGAAATGTCATCCGGTTTGATACCAATTCCTCCAGCATTGAAATCACTGCACCGGAATATGTAAGAATACGCGCGAAAAACATTGAGCTGATTGCCGAAGATGACATCAGTTTCACTGCAGGTGAGAGTATAGCGCTATCTGCTGCTGATCATATCACCCAGACGGCAGGAAAGGACCTGATCAATACTGCAGAAAACATCACTATGGTGGCCAACGATAATATACATAAAACTGCTGCACATATTGAAAAAACTGCGGAGCGGGTAAATGTCAGCAGTACCAAAGAGAATATCGAACTGCACAGTTCAAAAGAGATTATCAATAAAAGTGGTGGTAAGGTCAAACTGTTTTAACGCAACATCATATGGGTAGTATTAAGTATTTCGCTAAGTCCATTTCAGAAGTTTCAGAGAGTTCGCGGTGGTTTGCCACCGGAGGCGATATACATTTTGATGCCATTAAGGAAGTAGCTGTGCAAAGTACTGATAAAGTCAGATATGAGCCCTATGCTGCGCCAGCAGATGACGAGGCAGAATTTGAAGTGGAGATTGTTAAAAACCGTACTGCGCTTGATGAAGGTTATGATGAAAAGGGGGAGACTTTAGTCGACGGCCTCATTTTCGGCAAGACCTATGTCTACGAAGCCTGGCTTTTCAGAAATGGAAAGATACCTGCTGATTTCGAAACGATCAAATGGGCTTACAGCTATGAAAGCGAACAGGGCAAGGTGGAAGGTGTTTTTGAAGGAAAAACAGGAAAGAAGCTGACTATTTCTATTGAAGCTTTGAATGTTTGTGGTAGAAATTTGACTATCTATGCCTATATCTGTAATAAGGAGCGTGGTGGTGGAAATGAAACCTGGGTACATTACCGGTTCAGATATTTTAGCAGGAAGGTAATACAGGAGAATCTTGATCGCCGAATAGCAACTAACGCACTGATTAATCAATCCACAACTTCATTATGTGGCATGGCAGCAATTTTCTACGCATTTCTGCGAAAAGCACCGGGTGATTATAGTAAGATTGCATATGACCTCCATCGGCGTGGTGAGTGTACACTTAATAACTATACCATTAAGCCTGCGAAAATCATGTACGATATGCAGCCAACATTGGAAAATGAAGACTATCCAGGGGAAAGAACTGATAGAAATGGTCATGACCTGAAGTTTCCAAAATTGATGGATCAATTGGACTGGATTATTTTGGCCAGTACCAGAAGCAGTGAAAGTAATTTTGGGTATTCTGGTAAGAATAGTGAAACAGCGTCTGCTATTAACTGGGGTAGTGTTATGGAACCCCTCATGAAGGATTTAATGGGGTATACGGTGTTTGATCATACCGCTGTAATCAACAGAGGAGATTTTCCGGCAACTATGAAAACAATGCAAAAGGAATATAATGAAGGATACCAGATTATTATGTTAATTAATGTCAACATGCTATATCATAAAGAGAGAATTTTGAATATTAGCGACTGGCATTACATCGTATTTGAAGGTGATTTGCATATCGAGAATGATTATTCGGCATATATATTTAGTTATTACAGTTGGGGAGAGTTAAATAAAAATAAAAAGTTTACAGCCTCAGTATTTAATTCAACTTTTCATGGCTACTACAAGATTAAAAAATAGTTTATACATCATTTTTGTCATTTTGGTGCTAATAATTCTGAGTATCTATTTTATAGATAAAATGCAAAAAAATGGTATTAATAATGGCATAAGCAGTGAATGCGATGATCAGGACTTATTCAAGATTCCGCTGGTTTACATTAATAATATCGAACTTAAAGACACGGCGAATATTAATGTCAGTGTCAGGAGAAATGGCAAAAACCGTTCTGATATTTTAACATTTAACGCCTATGGCAAAAGAGGTGATTCATTAAGTCTTATGCTGAGTCCAAATATAACAGATACTAGCATTGCTTTGATTAAGGATCAGAAAGAAAAGGATTTTCAGGTTCAGATGTTAATGGATGTATCAAGTATTGCGAAACAGGACACTATTGTAATCACTATACGGAGTACCAATTATGTTATTCATGGATTTGGGACCCAGTCCTTTTTAGGAGACCACGGTTATCTCAGATGTTCTGAGTTTTATGAGATGAATGGCAAAACTTATGGATCGCGCGCTGGCAATACCATAAATGATCAAAATACTGCAAACTAATCCGCTGAAATGCTGTCGAAAATCCCATACAAAGCTTTAAAGACCGAACTCAAATTCATTTACCAGACGGAAATCGCTGAGATGATGGATGGAAAGCGCAACAACATCAGCAGAATTTCTTATGTTGATTTGCTGCCTGCAAAAACATCCTTTTGGTCGGGCGATCAGACCCTGCAGGTTATCCGCAAGTCAGCAGCTTTGAACTCCTTGTCGGGAAATAATGCAGACGCATTTGTGCAGCAGGCGGCTACTGTCCTGCATCAGCTCAGGTTCAGGATAGGCTTAAAAGGCATGCCTGCCGCACTGGAAGATCAGGATTTGCTCTGGAAAAGCTGGATGGATACCCGTGGATATCTTGCTGACAGTTATACCGGCGACTGGGTAAACCAGGCGCTGTCAAAAATAGATAAACAGCTCAAACCTTCTGATCAGCTGCTGAATACAGTGATGAAAGATATGTTTTTGAACGACTATTTCAGAAACCTCTACTCCCGTGACTTCGAAGACGGGCAGCTTGTTGTGGAACGTGAGATCAATGGATTAACACCCCTCACCATACCTATCAAAGAAAAACTGCAATTGAAAGAGGGAGCAGAAAACTATGAAGTCCTGTTTAGTGGCCGTTGTACAGATTCCCGGATTAAAAACAATTTAAACAATTGGCTCGAAAACAGCAGCAGAAACCTGTTGCCGGCAGATATAGAAATTACCAGCAGTGGGTTTCTCCTCATTAATAAAAAAACCGGATGGTGCAGCGCATTTGAAAGCAATTATGCGATATCATCCGGCAGTGATTTTGAGAAAACCGTGAAATTAACTTTAAAGACAATTTAATCCTCTTTGTATGTTCTGGAATACTGATCCCGAAACCATAAATGAGCATCCAACAGCAAGCAGTGCCGATGTTCCACCGCATGTTCCTGCAAACCAGGAAAGCACGCAGGAAGAAGTTCCCGAGCAGCAGCCGGAGACAACCAATGATCATCCCGCTGAGTTAATGGTGTGTCAGGGGGCAAAATGCACCTGCGATAAAGCAGTGGACCCATCACCCAAGGAACTGAAAGTGTTAAGCCATAGTAAATACGTCATCAACGACAATGGTGAATCTAAACTTTTAGCTACCAACAGGGAAAAGACACTCAACAATCTCAACTTTGGTAAATGTAAGGTTCCCGATCCCAATAAACCGGTGCCCTGTACTGCGAAGCTGGAGTGGAAGGATTACTATGAACGTGTACAATTGCCAGATGGTGCTTATGTCCTTACTGAAAAGAGCACCGGCATCTGTTCCGCTAAAGGCGGAAATATAAAAATTGTGCAGCATGGGCAGCAGGCCAATATCACCACCCAGGAAGTGGAACAGGCCAATACCAGTGCCTGGGCAGCGGAAGGGCCGTTGCTGACAGAAGAATTTATTGTAACGCAGGAGGTCGCAAAGGAAAGTGATGAGGATGGCGCCAGCGTGAAGTCGGTCAACCCTTTATTATACGCTAGCAATCAGCCCCTGAACACACCCGTTACCTTTAAAGCCACTTTCGACGGTTCCCCCACTGAAGCAGCTAAACAAGGGGTCAACTGGATCATCTACGATGAGCATGGTGCGCCTATGCAATTGCGGTCTGACGCCGGGGAAACCCTCACCGCAACTTTTAAAAAGCCGGGAAAATACCTCGTCGAAGCCTACGGTAAAAAATCCGGAGATAAAACTGCTACACTTCTATTTGACGTTAAGGCCAATGAAATTGATGAGGTGGCCACAACCGATGGTAACCAGAAAGTCCGGACCAAAATACCCGTCGAATTTCGTTTAAAGAGTAGCTTTCCCGGTTTGCCCTTACCATTTGAGAAAGAGACGATCAGCTGGACGGTCAACAAAACAGGAGGGAAGGGCACGCCCGTATTACTCGTTCCTAACGGTCCCTCCACACAGGTAATCTGCGATGAGGAAACTACATATGTTGTGGCGGCTTACGTAAACGGTGTATCCCGACAATCCAAAGCGATCCATGCCTTAAATAACGGTATTGTGTCCGTTAGTGCTTCGAAAAGCAGCAGCAGGATCAATGATGAAATTACCTTTACTGTCAAAGATCAGTTCAAAATTTCACCTGCCACCGCCACTGAACAACTCGCTGTGAAATGGATTTGTAAAGATGCTGAAGGCATTGCTGTAGCTGCCTTTACCAGTAAAAAAGGCGAAACCATCAGTCACGTTTTCGATCAGCCGGGAGAATATACCATCCAGCCTTTTATGATTCAGCCCGCAGCTAAGGTGGCGGTGAAAATTGTGGTGTCCCAGCCCGAAATGCTGACCGCCAGCTGGGAGTTTCCCGAGGGCGGTAAAAAGTCAAAGACCGGATGGGACGAGGCGAATCGCCCGGTTATGACTTTCCGATCGGCCGAAAATCTGATGGTAGATCTTGAATACGGCCATATTGACAAGGACGGCCATACCCATCCTTTGCTTGTTGTTACTGGCTTTAAGATTGGCGCAGATCAAAAGATTGATCTTAAAGGTCATGACTTTATTCCGGCCAAAAGCAAGTACAGCAAGGTACTCAAAGAAGGCAGTCAGCTTTATTTCAAAGTGATCAATAAGAGTACCTCCTATAATATATTAAATACCAGTATGCCCCAGCCTGTCAATAAGCTAAAATTCGTAACAGCCGAAGAGATCGTTGGTATTGAGTTTCTTAAAGAGGGCAAGCCCGTTATTAATGCTAAATACGGTGATCATTTGCAGTGCCGTGTAAGAACCAGAAACCTGTCTGCCGAAAAAGTGACCGTTAAAATATGCAGGCAGGAAAAGTTTATGAACGTTGATGAGCTTAGGCCTGATACACCATTTCATAACAAAGTCTATTCAGTTCCTGCAGGAGGAGTCATTCTTTTCGATTTTACCCTTGACTCAACTCTGGAGAAAGGCTACAGTGAGAAACTACATTATTTTTACGCCCTGGTCAGTGAAAACGAAACTTTCGGGACCAGCAGAACACTGGTCGCGTTTAAGAACAATGTACCTGCAAATGGTGGTAAGGTGATGGCTGGTATTGACAAGGTCGAAGAAGAGCAAACAGAACCCGGTGATTGTCCAAGGTGCAATGCTCTAGTTACGGCTGACCAAATGAGGAAGATTTTCCCTCGTGGAAATGTGGCAACCCTCAAAGAAGCAGCTGATACTTATAATAAGTACATGAAATTAATGGGGATGAATACCTGCTGGAACAAAGCCCATTTCCTGGCGCAGGCTTCCGTTGAAGTTGGTGAAACCTTCACCATTCGAAGTGCCGAAAATTTTAATTACTATAAACCAGTGCTGATTTCGAAATTTGGTGCTTTTCAAACTAAAGAAGGAAAAATTAAAGCGGAAGAATGGGGGAGAAAAGTTAAGCTTAAGGGTAAACCAGGTTATGTGGCAGTATCACAGGAAACTCAGGAAAAAATAGCCAATTGGGCCTATAGCCCAGGTTCTAAAACAGGTAAACAATTACGTAACACCAAAGCCGATGATGGGTATAAGTATTGTGGCAAAGGATTGATTCAGCTGACCGGCAGAGGAAATTATTCTGATGCCAACAAATACACATTGAAATATGAAAATGTTGATATATTAGATGATCCAGAACAGTTGTTAAAAAGTACAAAAATTGCAGTTTTATCCAGTATGGCCTATTGGGTGAACCGGGGAATTAACAAGGCATCTAACGGACAGATCGATACAGATGAAATTTCACGCAGAGTGGGCACTGATATGGACTGGAAAGGAAAAAAAACTAGTTTTGATGATACCACTTCAAAACTATTTTCAGTTGTAAAATGTACCTATGGTGAGAAGAAAGTGATCAATAATAATGATCTGAAAATTGCCACTGGGATAGCCTGGTTAAGGACGCTTGCAATTGATCAGTCCGAGGTTGGCGTTCTTAAATATATAGTGCCCTATGCAAACGATGCTGACAGAACAAAAGACTCGGGAACTGATACCATGGATTGTTCAGAGCTGGTCTGTCGGTTTTTTGCAAAGATAGAGTGGAGTAAAAAAGTGATTGCGCTGAATACTGCAGGACTGCATGATTTTGCGGAAAAACATCCTGAATGGCTAGAAAAGCATGATGAGGTTACTTATCTTCCAAAAGCTGGAGATATTTTCCTCTGGAAAAGTACAAATGGCAAGATGGGACATACTGGAATAGTAATTGATTTCAATGCAAAAACAGATGTGGTCACGACCATAGAGGCTGCCAGTACCTTTGAAAAGCCAATCGGAAAAACCGAAGCGATAAAAATAAAAGGGGTAACCTTACTAAAATGGAAGCGGACCGGAAAACACTTAATCGGACATACTAAAGAAGGAACCACAAAAACCAGATTTTATACACCAAAACTACATTATACTAAAGCCAATAAAAACTAAATGAAACTTACAACAGTACTTATAACGGGTTTGCTATTCATGGGAGCATGCCATTCGGAACAAAAAGATTCAAAAGAAGGTCAGGCGTTGACTAAATCACAACCTAAAATGGATATTGAGGCAATTAAAAAGCAACTGATCTTACAGCAAGGTATGGACACATTAGACCATCCCGGCATTAAGGACTATTATCTTCAGGCAATAGACATTGATTTGTCCATTCAGGTGATCAATGAAGGTTTGTCGAACGCGGGTTATGTCGCACCTGAACGTGCGGCATTTGATCAGCATATCAAGGAGCTCTATCACTTTGAAAATAAGGATCAAAAAAATTGGAAGGGCTTAACCTTTAACATGGAGGATATGGTTGAAAGCTGGAAATCAGGGCCGGATTTTATCAAATCCTATGCTGAAAATTCAGAGACTGAAAATGATTATTATCACATGGTCGCTTTCGGTCAGTATAACTTTGTTTTTGAAATTACGCCTCTAAGAAAACTGATAAGCATAGGTCAGAATGGTGATTATAAAATTACTTTGCCTCCTTATCTGCTGGAACGTAACAACTATCTTTTTCATCAGAGCAAGTCGGCCAAAGACTATATGATTCAACATGATAAAGCTTTTGTGACTGCTTTAGTCGTAAGGTTCGGATATGATCACGAACCTGAATTCAATGCTGTCGCATTGGCACCTTATCACACCGGTACCAAAGAAGACGAAGGAATTGCAAGCGTAGTATTTCATAATTTACAGGGCCCGGGAGCTGTTCAGGTCAGAAAAGGTATACTGAGCTATATCGGTAATCATACCGATCAGAATGATAACAAGATGTATGCGGCACTGGAGCGCTTTGTGTTTGGCGTTCACGATGAGGGTAAGTTTCCAGAAGTTAGTTTCGGCGATAAATGTAAAATGCTTGCCTATACAGGGGCATTAGGAGAAAAATTGCAGAACAAATACATGGAGAAGAACCCTAATATCTGGTCTGTTCATACCTTATTAACAGACTTTAAAATTCATTATCCAAAATTTATTGAAGAAATCAAGAAGCAGAACTACTTCAACGAACCCGATATCAAGGTCGCAGTAACTTCTGCTGAAGAAGAAGCTCACAGCGCCAGTCTGCATGCAGATCCGGAATAAGCATTAAATCCCGGCTCACCATTTGTTTCGCTGCTCTTTTTCTGCTTCAGATCAGAGTGGCGAAACAGATCAGTTCTTCTGCACATCATCATTAAAATTTTCCTTCCATTGTCCCTGCAGTAATGCAAGCTGCAGCGCAAACTGTTGTGAGGCCAGTATATTCTCCCCAATTTCTAAGCGCTCCAGCAGATTCATACTCGTATCACCCGGACTAAAAAGCGCATTTTTCTGTTGTTCGGTGAGGTTAAAAGTGAAAAACTCCATAGAGGAGACTTTCCAGAATCTCTTTATGCCGCCTAAAATTCCGAAGGTCAGGTAGGCCGGATCTCTTTCTATAGCCGTATACCGTTCCACATCGATGCCTATTGCCGTGGCGACCTCTTCAGGCGAAAGTCCGGCAGACTCTCTGATTTCTTTGATGATGATGTTGATAATGTTCATATCCTTTTGCTGGAAAATAAACGCAAATAGCTACGGGAATTGCCCCACCAGGGCCGATATATAAAAGCAAAACGAGCAGCGTATTTTTTGTTCAGATTTGTAATATTTGGTTCAACTAAAAATACAAACAAAATTCATATCTGCACACAATTATTTGTATAGTAGTCGATTAATGGTTTTAGCTTGTTCAGATCCCTGTGAAAAATTACACAGTGCAAAGATTTAAAATTCATATAGGATGATTGTCTTTTTTATAGCACTATTATGTTTTGATACCTCATAAAATCTACAAAAATTGAACGAAAATAGTCAGTCAGCGCCTAAAAGATATTCCGAACTGGAAACGGCAGTATTAGTTATTTTGCTGGATGAACTCTTTGATCACGATCAGTTTCTTCAGCTTTGTTCCATTGTAGGAGTTGAATACCGGTCGTTAGCCGGTTATGAGAAGAAAATAAAAGTGATAGATCTGGTCCGGTATTGTGAAGAGCATATGCTGACCGATATAATAGAAGAACAACTTCAAGCCTTAGTAAATCATGATAAAAAAGAGTCTGATCAACCATGATCTGCTGAACTTCTGTGCAGATAATCATCTTGTGTTAACCCGGTCATCCGTTAAAGGTGTGATCAGCTATGTGCTGGAGCATGAAAGATGGGATTTATGCAGCTGGCATCCACAGGGATTCTTGAAAATAAAACTGGGCCAGGCGATGTTGAATGGTATTATCACCGAAGTTCAGGTGAATATATGGAGTGCTAAAAACAGGTACCCTCAAACAGATCCTTCCATCTGCCATAGCCATAATGGCCGACTCAGAAGTTATATTCTTTATGGGGAAATAGACAACCGTCAATATCGGGTACAGGAGAAGAGCAATCAACGCTACGCTCTGTACAAGGTGAATTATGAAAAGAGCTCGTCCAAATCCAAAAACACTAAACAGCAAGTCTCCTGTGTACTAGTCGATTCTACTATCCATCCTGCCGGGGAGAAATACAGCGTAGATTCCGGGGAATTCCACTCTACCCATGTGCAGGAAGGTACGCTTGCCTGTACGCTAGTTTACCGACACAGGGATTTGGACTATGCTGCCTACAATGTGAGGAAAGTTGGCAAAGAGGAGGTGTATACCTTTGACAGACAGGTCATAGAAAAACAAAAACTCATAGCTGCACTTTATGAAGTCATTGATACTATTGCTCCATATACGCCGATCATACCTAATCCATTTTAGCGTTAAGATTCTATTTTAGCTTTTCACAAGTTTTATTGAAACCTGTATAAATTCAGCGATCTGTTCATCATTTAACTTTTTTTTCAAGAGGAGATCTAAAACTTGTTTCTTTTGTAATTCATTTCTGCCTATCTTTTTTCCCAGCTGTTCTCCCATCTTTTTTCCCGTTCTCTGACCTTCCTCGAAACTTACAATCTTCTCATATTTTACCAATTCTTCTACAACGCCCATGACTTTGCTGTTTTTAGTTAATACTGCTAATTCATTGGCAAATATAGCTGATGTTTCTGAAAATTCAAAACTGATGTAATTTATTATGAAATAAAATATATCAGTGATTTTCTTATTATCGAGATTGAGTTTTAGCACTTTCTTAATTAGTTCTATTTTTAAATCTTTGAGATGTAAATCACGTAAATCAGGGTTAGTGATATGCTTAGCAGCATAGTTCGCCCTTGCTGCCAATATGATAATTGCAAATGGGTTTTTGCTGTTCGTGAGCTCGAGATCAGAAGCAGTTGAAATTTTGTAGGTGTTGAATAATCGCGTATGCCGCCACGCTGCGTTTATATTTATTCTTTAGCAAGTAATAATATTGGAACATGCGCTCGCTAAAGTTAGCACTATATCTTCCTTGCACTTCGACGTGGAGTAAAATATAATTGTCGTTACCCTCTTTGGTGTAAACTTTTACCAGATGATCTACAATTCGCTGAGCATATTTTCCATCCGCAAGTTGATCTACCTGTTGTAGCTCCTTATCTAAGAATTCGCATTCCCTGTCCAGGTCTAACACCTGTTCAATTTCCGGGTGTACTAACCGCATAAAATCCGGGAATAGTTTGCTGACTATCCCTTTCCATAAATAATCTTGTTTCTGCATTACGCTGCTAACGTAATATCAATCCGTGAACTAATGGTAACAAATATAAAAATAGTTAACCGTGCAATTCTGTGAAACGATTTCTCACCGGTATACAATCGCATTTCCCCGCTAATTTTGGGTAATACATTCATTAACTTATGGCAAGCAGATTCCCTGCATGTCCATAAAAATGAAATTATGCCTATAGCTAAAAATTGGGAAGCAACAGCTTTTTCCCGAACTACCAGTAATGAAATTAAAGTCCAGGGCAACGTCAATTTTGGTTCACCATCTGCTGTGCCACATTTGAGAAAACGATCGCCCCAGGGATTTGTTACCACCATTCTTCAGCTAGACCTGATCAATGCAGGCGCACCAGACCTGGAGAATTTCAGACAGGTAACTTATGCTGAAAAAATAAAGGAGATCAGTACCTATACCCACGTAGAGATCTTCCATGATAATGATAAAATTGAAGGTGTTCCTGTACAAATTACAGGAACGTGAAATGAGGCGTCATTTTCCGGGAGGGTATAATCTTAAAACACATCACTTTATGTCCTTAAGAATTATTTATAAATAAATGTAATTTATTGTGCTCTTCTTTGATAATCTAAAATGTTTTAGTAAAAATAACCTGTTTTTAGACTTTTTATTCAGGATAATTTCTCTTTATATTCGTTCAGATTAACAAATCGGCACCAGATGAGCTATCCACTCTGGCTTCATCTGGCGCGCTAAATTTTCAAATATAAGATAGCTATGAAAATTAAAAATCTCGACGTAAGCTTTACGTTAAGTGACATTGAAGGAGAGTTGGTTATTGTACTGTCCGATGAAGAAATTATGACTACTGTCAATTTGAATTACCGTCCCGATCCCGAGAACTGGAAAGAAAATAAGAGTGAGCTTTCCTGGGAAGATCCCTATTACTTTATTGTGGCAGATCTCATCATTGGCCTCAAAGAACGTTATACACAGCTCTTGTCACATGATGTAAATCCCATCCCTTTTCTAACAGGAGAGCTCAATACTAAAATCAGTGAATTAGGTCTAGCCGGAATAGCGAAAAGAGATTTCGACATTAAAAACGCGCCCAACCATGTGCCCACTTATCATCAGTTTATAACTGCATTCAAACATTTCAGTGGATTAACAGACGATCAGTTTACGGTGACCTGTCTCGATGCCCAGCTCATTATTAAAGCCGGTAAAGATGTTTGGGAGATGGATACCTTTGAAGGGAGGACGGCCCTGCTAAAATCTTATGTCGAGAAGAAATCCTACGATGATATTTATACCGATACCAACGAGCAGATCTGGAATTTGGTCTACCATGAAAATGGCGTTGACAAACAAGATCTTTATCCCATATTGCTGCGGGAATGGAGGGACTATGCCGATCAGCAAACGGATGTGATACAAGATGACTCCTGGAAATTTCTGCAGGAGCTGCTGCGCAGATATGATCAAACCCACGATCTCGTACTATTAGCTTACGAAATTGACGAATACCGAATCTATCCAATTCTTGTCACCGCAATGCTGAAACTTTGTAATGATGACGACTGTTACCTCCACTATTGTGAAGAGGAATTTTTCGGCGGAAACGATGAATGGGAAGCTATTACAGATGAAACTGATGGAGACGCTCCCGTATTCTTCATGCGGCCCCATCATTGATCAAGTACCAATAGGATTGATTCTGCCTGGTTGTGGCCACTGCTATCAGACGATTTCCAGACTGCCTAAATAATCAGTATTTGACACACTCTTTTGATCATGCGACACGAAGAATAGGTAAGCATATATGATATCCCCTGATTTAACACCAGAAAGTTCTATACTTGCTTCCAAATCCCTTCTTTTTGACGATTCATAGGTAGCACATGCGATGTCCTTATTACTATTGTAAAACACAAAACATGCTTCATCATCGCCAATGACCGACATTTTTGCTGTTTTAGGCACTTCCCATTTCACTGTGACCTCAGTTTCATTGACCAGGGTAAGTTTTGTTGCCCATGCGGTTTCTCTTTTTCCCGCGCTAAATACCAAAGCAGGGAAATAGATATTGTATACACGATCACCGCCGCCTATTGCACCGTTAATATTGCGACTTACTGCTTTGTTAAAAGGCGTGGTTCGACGGTCTCCATGTTCAAATCCCTTATTGATCTGATCCTTGAATAGCGATAAAAGAGGGGAGACGATCCTCATTTTTTCCGTCTGTTCAGTGTATTGAGTGCCAAAATGAATAAGGTCGCTATATCCATCCTTATTTTTGTAGGGCTTAGGTATTGGAAGCATGTCATCATCTCTTTCTTTCACAGCTTCCGCGGCCTTTTTTTCCTTTATTTCAACTATCCTCGGAATGATCAATTGACCCAAATAAACGCTGTTTGAAGCATTTGTGCGGTCATCCGATACAAAAGCCATATAGGTTTCTACCTTTCTATCCTTCTCTGATCCGGGTATTTCCAGTATCTCCTTTTCAACCGTCCGCCGTGAACCACTTGCCATCACAATTGCTTTCTCGCTTTCCGGAAAGTAGGCCAGGAGCATTACCTGATCAGAATTTTCAGCTCCTTCTGCCTGCAAATCTGCTTCCCAGCTATATTCCAAGCTATTGTTAGTCGCTTTTACTGCTGGATGTTTTGGAACAGCCACAGTCCCCTGTGCTACAATTAATTTAGAAAAATCAGTCTCCTGGTTTGGATAAACCCCTTTTACAGCTTTTTCTTTATTGATGGAAATGGAATGGTTGGTGTGACCTTGTTTGGTAGGTACTGCTACAGAAGAGAATCCGAATTTCAAGAATTCCTGAATAACCTTTGATAAACTCGAGATCAGCCCCATTCGCTGGTAATTTGCCAGTTGTTTAGGTGTGTATTCACCGTGGAATGCTCCCACAGACCGGATTACATTAATTCCGTTCAGTATGTAGCCTATTGTATTGCCGACTCTGCCGATGAATGGCCCATTGATGCCGTATGGAACTTTTGCCATGGTTATAGGTTTTTATTGTTTAGGTAATAGGTTGTATTTGGTAAGGTTATACCAAGGTATTGATAAAATAATGTAAAAACAATAGCGTATATATATTAAGGATATTATTTACACATATATATTTGATAGTTAAAAATAGGTTAATCGTAGTTTAACGCCTGCAACCCTCTGTCAACCCTCACTTAAACCTTATACTGACCTTATAGTACTTTGTTTACTGTATGTTTACAGTATAGCATATGTGTGTGGCTATATAAAGCTAAATATATGTGAGATAAGATTGCTCCAGATCGAAGTAGCTATAAACGAGATACCCGGCAAGTTGAACATGCCGGGTATTGATATATTAGATCTTAAAGGAATCGTAGATTATTCATCCTGAACCCGAACATAGAGTCGGCCGTCCACTGATTGATTCACTCCACTTCCGGTTGCTTCGGCAAACAAAGTACGTACGAAATCAATATCGGTTGGATTGAATGACTGCGTAGGTGGTGTACCAGCTATCAGACTTCCGACTGCGTAAACTGCGCAAATTTTATCTCCTGAACTACAAGTTGGTTCTCCGTCAATTAGTTCATAATTGGAAAGGTCGTCGTAATCGTTTACAGTTTGTAGTCCCATGAATTTATACCAAGCTCTAGGCATATGATTAAGATGCTTTTATACATCAAAAAGTATCAGAAAACTTTAATTAATGCCTACTCTGACAATGGTTTTCGGCTTCCCCAATTTAGCACCAATTTATAGATATCAAGTAAAAGCTATTAGGATAGATGTCACTAAATAATATCGATTAATGGGATTTATCTCCAGCTTCTTCGAAAAATTTTATACTGGTATTGTTTGGATGTAGCGTAGCCATAAAACCCTGATAATAGTCATGTGCAAATACCTTCGCTCCAGTATTTCTAATAAAATCGTCGTCTTCCCGCACCTGCAGATTTTTAAATGGATGTTTCTCCCAGAAAGATTTATGGTAGATTAAACTCGCACCCGTTAGCCATGGCTTTTTAGAATTCAAATTCCTCGTCATCCAGTATTTGTTTTGTGTCGGGGAGTAGAATTGCACCTGATTGATTCCCGCCATATCTGCTCCGGAATCCAGCAATGCATGTACTTGGTGAGTCGTCCAATCTGGCGCATACCAATCATCATCATCCCAATGCATAATCAATTTTCCTTTTGCATATTCAATCGCTTTATTTCTTTTGATGCCTAATGGTTCTGATGATTCAAGGTAATAGTAATGTATTCGTTCATCTTTAGGAATAATATCTTCAATAGAATCTTGTCCATTATCTAAAATGACTAGCTCTTTATTAGGATAATCCTGCTGCATAAAAAGCTCGATTGCTCTGGGAATAAATATACGCCTGTTTGCTGTTGGCATAATACAGGATACCAATGGTGCATCAGAATGGAATGGTAAAGGATCTGGTAGTTCAGATTCATTAGGCCCGTCAATTACCTGAATCCATTTTGCCAACTGTTGTTTTTCTTTAGGGTTTTCAAAAGCCGGCATGCTTAAGTTTCTTCCGTGAAGTATGCCCAGATATCCTTCACTGTAATCGTTGATACTAATTCTAGCTCCGGAGTTCATTACAAAGTCGTTATCTTCTCCTGATTGCATCTGCTGGAAGTTGCGTTTTTCCCAGAACGATTTCTGATAAGCCAGCGTAGCCCCGTATACCCAGGCTTCTGATGGATTTGGATCAGTAAAAGTTTCCCATCTATTTTTAAACGGCTCAAAGAAATTGATTTTGTTTAGACCGCAAATGTCTGCATTACTATTTTTTAGTGTTACAACCTGGCGGGTAATCCAGTCTTCCGCGTACCAGTCATCATCGTCCCAATGTACAATGATTTCTCCCTTACTTAAATTGCAGGCATTATTTCTTAAATTACCAATAAATCCTGTCGATTGGTGATAAAAATATCTTATTTTTTTGTGATCTGGTATCAGGTTGAATATTGGCTTTTCGCTATTATCTAGAATTACTAGTTCTGCATTTTGATAATCCTGATGTAGAAAATAATCAATTGCATATGGAACCATTTCAGGTCTGTTAGCTGTGGGCATGATGCAGGATACTAATGGAGCATTCATCGTGTAAATTATTTAATGACTGTAATTTACCTCAATGAACATTTAAGCTTTGAGTCATAAGTCCTTAAATCTGGAATTGAGTATGAACTTAGCTTTGTCGAAGTAAATTATCAGCCAAATGCCCATCAATCCAATGAGTAATTTAAGGAGGTTTGCAGAACAATTGACTTAATTATTGAAGTCATAAGATGTTAGCATATGGATCACAATAGTAGCTTCCTGGAACAATTATTAATGGATATTGAAACTTTCATTTTTCAACCAATTGAGAAGCGAATGCAAAATCAAGTGTTTGAATTATGGTCTGATCCGGACTTGTCATCTCACTTATCCGGGAATGTAGGTGCATTTATAGTTAGAGCAATTTTAAACCAATTGGGTGTAGACGAACATCGTGTTTTTAAATGGGGGATAGAAAACAAATTTTGGCAATACTGTATTTTGAACCATTACATTCCTTCCTGTATGGCTGAAACTATCAGTGTCAGGCAATTATTGAGTGAACCAAACGGAGCAAGTAAAGTTCGGAACTTTTGCAACAATGGCTTCTTTTTGAAATCGACATTAGGAGATGGATCGGGTAGAGGAAATAGTTTTGATCGTACTGCTCAGCTGGAGGAAATAATAACCGCTCAACAATACAGCTATGAAGAAGACTGGATTTTACAAAAAAGGTTGGAATTGCAGTGTGAATTTCGAGTTCATAGTTTCGGCAGAGATGTGATATACGGATTAACTATGCTGATGACAGATCTGGATAATACCAATATTCCGACTGTGGAGGGATTTGTGAAAGTAATCTTAGAAAGGCTCCCGGAAGCAATTGTGGATGGCACGTTGATTGGTTGGGATATTGGTCTTACGCAAAGCAACGAGATCTATATAATTGAAGCAAATATTACTGGCTTTCATCCACAATACAATCCAGGCTTTCAAACTAGTGGCTATTTTGGTGATTTTTATTATGGACCTATTATGTGCGCCTGGCTGAATAATTATTTCAAAAATAAATATAAGCTAGCTGTAGGAACTGTTGAAAATGGGCTGCTGCAAAGTTTTGATTTTTATAAAGAGTTCGTGTTCTATAATTCTATATTTAAAACTCACCATTTCGATATTCTTTGTCATAGTAGATTTGGAGACAGCCAGTCAGCTATTCTTTATATTGGTGAAGATATCAATAGTCTATCTGGTAAGTTGCTTGACTTTATGCAGTTAGGACTATTTGCATCGGATTATTTTTTGATTACCTACCCGCAGACTCATTTTACGGTTAGCAGTTATTTTTCAAGAAATAAGTTGATTAAAGTTATCTCAGAAGCTGATCTATTTCCTGGAAGCGAGTTAAGTGCCATTCAAGAAGTGGACTACGATCAGCGAGAGGAAAAATCCTTGCAACAGGCATTGCATCAAATTAAAGGGAAAGCTTGTTTTATAATTTAAGTGATTAACATTTGAGTTTATTGGTAGACTTAAGATTATTTTATGCCAAAAGTAAGTGTGGTTTTGCCTGTGAAAAACGGCGAAAAGTATATTGCAGAATCAATTCAAAGCACAATAGAACAAAGCTTTGAAGATTTCGAGTTATTGATTTTTGATGATGATTCAACAGATCATACATTGGAAATTGTAGCTAGCTTTCAGGATAAAAGAATTCGCGTTTTCACAGGGAAGGATGGATTCATTGCTAACTTAAATAAGGGAATTGAGTTTTCGTGTGGTGAATTTATTGCCAGGATGGATTCAGACGATATCATGAACCCAGTAAGATTGGAGACTCAGGTTAAATTGATGGAAAATATTGATATTGATGTTTGTGGAAGCTGGTTGGTCATGTTTGGTACAGGCTTTCAACCTTACATCCATGGAATATTTGAAGGTATGGTGGAGAACCCAGTTAGAAGATTGAGACATAGTAACTTTATGCCACATCCTTCAGTTATGATGAGACGGGATTTTCTAGTGAAACATGATTTACGATATGAGAATTTCCCTCATGTGGAGGATTACAAATTGTGGTTTGAAGTCGCTAAAAAGAATGGCAATTTCTACATAGAGCCGACCCCTTTACTTGCTTACCGTATTTCTGAAAATCAGATTACTAACGTTCAGAAAGAGGAGATGAGTATACAGTCGAGATTAATTCAGAAGGAAGTCAATAGATTTCTACATATAGAATCCTGATGCTGAAATAGTGCAGGTTTAATAAAACGTATTAGCTGATACAAAGATCGTTAGCTTAATTTTAAACAAACGTTTGCACTAAAATTTTCACCAAAAAGTCATTATGTTTGAACCATTAATTCAACCAAATATAATGAAATCCACTGTTTTTGCATTAATGCTGCTAATCGCCGCATTGAAAATCTCTGCTCAAAAATTATCTGAAGAACTTCAAACACCATCTATAGTATCGGTCAATCGTATGCCGATGAGGGCTTCGGCTTTTGCGTATGAAAATCTTGCATTAGCAAAACAAAGAGATAAGGAAAAGTCGACGTATTTTAAAAGTTTAAATGGTTCTTGGAAATTTAACTGGGTTAAAGATCCGAGAAATCGCCCTCATGAATTTTATCGCCCTGATTTTGATGATAGTAAATGGGATAATTTTAAAGTGCCCGCAAACTGGGAGCTACATGGTTATGGATTGCCTATATACGTAAATCAGGCTTATGAATTTACTGGTAAAAAAATCATGGGGCCAGATCTTCACCCTCCGTTTGACATTCCAGTTGACAATAATCCGGTTGGTTCCTATAGAAAGAAATTTACGCTTCCTAAAAACTGGGATGGGCGCGAGGTATTTATACATCTGGGAGCAGTAAAGTCTGCCTTCTTTATTTGGATAAATGGGATTAAAGTGGGATATAGTGAAGATAGCAAACTGGCTGCGGAATTTGATATTACTAAGTATTTGAAACCGGGGGAGAATCTTATCGCGCTGCAAGTGTACAGATGGAGCGATGGGAGTTATTTAGAATGTCAGGACATGTGGAGGATTTCGGGAATTGAACGGGATGTTTATTTGTATGCTACACCTATACTGGATATCAGGGATTTTAAAACGGTAGCTACGTTAGATCAGAATTACAAAAATGGTTTGCTGTCCATTACAGCAGAAGTTAATAGCTACAAAATTGAACATAATACCAATCACAGTAAGGCGGACACTTTTTCAGTGTCTCTTGATTTATTAGACCCCAATGGAAAATCAGTGTATCTAGATCAGAGTATTGGGGTTAAGACTGTACTGGGGAATTACAAATCCAATTTAAGCTTCAATACAACCATAAATAACGTTCTTATCTGGTCTGCAGAAATACCGAACCTGTATACCCTTTATATCAGCCTTTTTGATAAAAATGGTAAGCTATTGGAAGTAATTCCTCAGCGAATCGGATTTCGCTCAGTAGAAATTAAAAACACTGATTTCCTGGTCAACGGAAAAAGGATTTTTATTAAAGGAGTGAACAGGCACGAGCATAATGCTAAACAAGGTCATACGCTTACTCGTGAGGATATGCTTAAGGACATGGAGATGATGAAAAAGCTGAATATAAATGCAGTGCGAAATTCTCATTATCCACCAGATCCATACTGGATGGAGTTATGTGATGAATACGGTCTTTATGTTATTGATGAAGCCAATATAGAATCCCATGGACGGCAATACGATCTTTCTTTTAATCTAGGAAATGATAAAGATTGGCGTATACCTCATCTGGAAAGGATTCAGCGCATGTACGAACGAGATAAGAATCATGCTGCCGTAATAACGTGGTCTTTGGGGAATGAAGCTGGAAATGGGGTTAATTTTTATGTAGGATATGATTGGTTGAAAAAAAATGATGGCAGACCGGTTCAATACGAAAGAGCTGAGTACGATTATAATACTGACATGATTGTCCCTCAATACCTTGACCCGGAAAGTTTAGAAAAGTATTCTATGAGCAATCCAACAAAGCCATTGATATTAAGCGAATATGCCCATATTATGGGTAATAGTCTGGGAAATTTCAAGGACTACTGGGATGTGATAGAAAGCCGCCGAGCTTTACAAGGTGGATTCATCTGGGAATGGGTAGATCAAACTATTGATACTATTAAGAATGGAAAAAGGATAATGGCTTATGGTGGTGATTTTCCATTATCTGGTCCAGTAAATGAAGATTTTAGTGATAACAACTTTTGTGCAAAAGGATTAGTAACAGCATATAGAAAAATGACGCCGATGGCTGTTGAAGCAAAAAAGGTTTATCAGTATATCAAAACAACATATAGCAACGACAAGATCATCGTTTACAATAATTATTCATTCAGGAATTTGCAAAATGTAAAGCTTACGTGGGAATTGCTGAAGGATGGTGCTGTTGTTGAAGAGGGGAGTATACCACAGTTGGATATTGAAGCTCAAAATCAAAAAGAATTCAGTATTCCTATAACTGCTAAGGCAAAGACTGATGCTGAATACTTTTTGAATGTTCATTATAAAATTTTAAAGGACGAACCTTTTCTTCATCAAGGGTACGTAATTGCAGAAGAACAGTTTTTATGGAAAGGACAGCGTAAGATTTATAAACACGAAGATCGTGCAGGTTCTCTTACTGTTAAGAATCAAGGTGACTCTGTCAAAATTATAGGTAAAGATTTTCAAGTCTCATTTGATATTAAAAAAGGAACGATGTACAATTATATCGTTAAAGGTATGAAATATATTGAAAGCGGGCCAGTTCCAAGTTTTTGGAGAGCCCCTACAGATAACGATATTGGGGCAAAACTAAATGTGAGTTTACGGGATTGGCGGGATGCATATTTGCGTGGTAAATTAGAAAGTTATGATCTCAAAAGAGAAGTTGACGGATATGTTGAAATCAAGTTCATTAAAAGTATAATTGCTGGGAATGCAATTGTAGAACAGAAATTCTTAATCTATGCTGATGGTGCATTGAAGATTGCAATAGAGCTTAATGCAAATAAAGGACAATATCCGCTACTTTTTCGTTTTGGAACAAATTTAGAGATTAACAAAACTTTTGAAAATATAAGTTTCTACGGTAGAGGGCCAGGAGAAAACTATTCTGATAGAAAATCAGGATCAATGATTAGGCTATATAAGCAAAGATTGGAAAACCAATATTTTCCGTATATAAGGCCTCAGGAGAGTGGGAACAAAACCGAAGTTAGATGGTTTGGTTTACAAGATGATAAAAGTAAAGGATTGCGTATTTTAATGACTGATAATTTTTTAAGCTGTTCAGTTCTATCATACTCAGTTAAAGATTTAGATCCGGATATAGGAAAGGGGCAATTTCATTCAGGAGAACTGAAGGGAGATAGCCACATTTTTATCAATGTGGATTTACAGCAAAGTGGTGTAGGAGGCATAGATAGCTGGAGTTCAATGCCATTGGTAAGATACAGAATACCATTTTCTAGGCATCAATACTCATATTGGATTCTTCCAATTTATTAAGAAACTTAAACTTATATTATATAAGAGGGATTGCGCTGGGAAGGATTTATGGATAATCACCAATGGATTTGCAGCGATTGATAAGAGAAGAGAATTTAAGTTGTATAAGCATTGGCCAAGGCGTAGCAGAGTTGTGGCACATCGGTTATGTGCAGGTTGCTTTTTTTAACTTAGAGCGTTTTAGGATCTAGCTATCATCGACAACTGTATTAAGTATGATGAGGGTATAAAATGAACTGTTTCTCTAGTTAGTAATTAACTAACTAGAGAAACAGTTTATAATTTAAAAAAAAGATGAGCACTCCGACACTATGGGCAAATTAAGCAACGAGCAGTGGAGAAGTTCCTTTCGGGCAAATCATTGTTTGGATGTCACTTGTTATCTTTTCGATTAAAAGTATTTACAGGTAAGTTATGTTCGACAGTTCAATTTACAATGCCGATTATCACAGATATTATAAATAAATGGAGGATGACTTAATACCCGGTTTACGATGAGACTGTAAAGTGAACTGTGTCAACTGTAAAAATTTAGAGTTAAAATAAGTAATTTAGTGATACTTAGGACACGATGAAAAATAAAGAACCATTCGATTTTGAGCGCTTCAAAAATAAAGCAATGGAAGGCCTTTATCAAGGCAAGAAGATGGGTGGCACCGATGGTGTTTTCGCCCCAATGTTAAAGCATTTATTGGAATCCATGCTCGAGGGCGAGCTGGATAACCATCTCCAGGAGAGCAAGGCTACTGATGATCCCAAACGTCGTAATGGAAGGACTAAGAAAAATGTCCGCAGTTTACAGTCTGGAGAATTTGAACTGGAAAGCACGCGGGATCGCAATGGAACATTTGAACCGAAAATTGTCGCTAAACGCCAATTAATCATTACTGAGGAGCTGGAAGACAACGTAATAGCGATGTACGCACGTGGAATGAGTACGCGCAATATTTCTGATTATGTAAAGGAAATGTATGCTATGGATATTTCAGCAACAGAGATATCAAACATCACAGATAGAATTATTCCCGCAATGAATGAATGGCGGAACCGACCATTGGAAGCGGTCTATCCTTTTGTATTTCTGGATTGCATGCATTATAAAGTGCGCGAAAGTGGCGGTGTTGAATCCCGTGCGGTTTATAATATTCTGGGAGTAAATCGAGACGGAAGAAAAGACTTAATAGGTGTGTACTTATCGGAAAATGAAGGTGCCAAATTTTGGCTATCAGTACTCACGGACTTGAAACAGCGTGGTGTGGATGATATCTTGGTCGCCTGCATTGATGGGCTGAAAGGTTTTCCTGAAGCTATCGCTACTGTATTTCCAAAAACTCAGGTTCAGTTATGTATTGTTCACCAGATCCGCACCAGTCTACGTTATGTTCCTGAGAAAGATAAAAAGGCAGTCGTTGCTGATCTTAAGCCTATTTATAAAGCCGTTAATCAAGAACAAGGGTATGAGAAACTCCTGGAATTTGAAGATAAGTGGGGTAAGAAGTATCCATTATCAGTTAAGAGCTGGTTGGATAATTGGACCAACCTTTCTACATATTTTAAATATTCCGCAGAAATCAGAAAGGTCATTTACACCACCAATGCAATAGAAGGAATGCACCGACAGATCCGTAAAATCACCAAAACAAAGGGTGCTTTCACTTCAGATCAATCACTGTTAAAACTCGTGTATCTAGCCTACAGGGACTTTTCTAAAAGTGGACGATGCCAATGTGGAACTGGGGCTTGACAATGTCGCAACTCCATATTAAATTTGGTGATAGATTATAAGCCTTCGGCGACTTCTTCCTAGGTGGAGGCTGATCGCCTCCACCTAGGAAGAAGTGGTGTTGACACAGTTCACTTTACACTCCCTTTACGATAGACAATACTTAATTGATTCTAAGCCATTACTTTAACATAATAAGGTCGACCTTGTGCATTATTTCCTCCAGTTACTGGTTGGCTAGCGCCATTTGCAACTGCAGACCCGAAAAATGTTCTTACGAAAGTAATATCAGTCGGGTTGAATGACTGTACACCAGCTACTCTGTCACCGATTGCATATACAGCACAAATTTTATTGTTACTATCACAGTTAGGCTCACCGGTTATTATAAGTTCATATTTCGATAAAAAGTCCCAGTCGCTGGGACTACTTCCTTTAAAAAATACCATGCTCTTGGCATATTTTCTCTACTTTTATACATCAAAAAGTATTATAAAACTTTTATTTATGCTTACTCTATTCTAGGTTTTCGGCACTTCCTATTATATAAATTTACTTGATTTCAAACTCAAATGAAAGGACAAGTTCCTTATAATAAATGGCTTAAATTGGATATTCTGGCTCTAACCCACATTTGGTGGATTAATGTAATAGTTTAGATTAGTATTACAATTGTTAATTACTGATTATGAGTGTAATTGGTGGAAATCCTAGACGATCACCAGAATATAGATAACAAATGATCAATAAACCATTCAGTAAATACTTTGGCGGGGCTTTTGTAGTCGGTAATTAATAGTGCATCAAAAAGGTAAGCAGGCTTTAGCAAAAAGCGTGAGAAAGGAATGATAGTTCCTAACTCTAGGCAGGAGCTCGGAAGTAGTTTTTGACCTTTGTCTTCAACAAAACATACAAGGTTTAATGAACTATTATTTGAACAAACTGATGACTTTCTAACAAATTCACCAAATGTACCGGGACAAACAGTCCCATCCGGAAAATCGCTAAAGAATCGAACCTGTATTTCCTTATGATCAAACAATTATCAAGTCTTTCCGAAGAAGAGTTTTTAGCTTCCTGCCAAAAACTTAAAGGTCGCAGAAAATTACTGGAAGGCTACGGGGATTATGTACATAAACGTCTTGAGCTGTATCCACAGACTTCTTCTGCGCATATGCATGACCTTTTGAAAGAGGCTTTTCTGACTTTGCTACCGTCAGTCAGAAAACGGTTTACAATTATGTGTTCCATGTGCGATCGCTTTATGATTTGCCTGTGGAAGAATGGGGGTGATTTCCAAATGGTTGCAGAACTCCCTTTTGGACAGCAGGCACAGGTGGTTTTTGGCTTTTAAAATATGCGTACCAGCGCAGGCAAGACCAGAAAAGTGCAGTTCTTTTGCCTGGTATGTTGCGCTCCCGTTATAAATACGTCGTCTTCACTGACAGCCCTTACACCAATGAAACGGTCGTCAAATCTCATGAACAGGCATATATATATCTGGACGGGGTTCCTCAGGAGGTGGTAGATGATCAGGACCAGCTCTATCTGGTCAATGAGAATCTTAGAGAGCTGATGCTGACCGAACGCTTTTGCCGTTATGTTGCCCAGCGCTGCTTCAAGACTTATTTCTGCCATGCCGCTGATCCTCAAAGCAAGGGAAACGTAGAGAACATTGTTAAATATGTCAAGCAGAAGTTTCTGGCAGGCAGCTCCTTTACACATCTTGAAGCCCTCAATCAGGAAGCTCATGCCTCGCTTTCACGTACCGCCAATGCTGTTGCGCATGGAACTGTTACTTATCGTCAGAATGTTGCCACTGATTCTCATTAAAATTTTGCCTAAAATTACAATAAATCATTCATTTTCAAAGTTTTTACCCTGATCTTGTTCATCAGTATGCTCATCGTCCTTTTTTGGCCGACCTCTTTTTGCAGGTTGCTTTTCATCATTTTTGTAGATTTCCTGTATTTCAATTAAGTTCTTCACCCGGTAACTATAGCCAGTTACCTCTACAATTATGGCATGGTGAACAATCCTGTCAATAATTGCCGAACCCATTACTTTATCTCCAAAAAGCGCTCCCCAGTCTTCAAAGTTTTTGTTGGTAGTAACAATTAGAGATCCGGTCTCATACCGATGGCGTATAATTTCAAAGAAATCATCCATTCCATATTGTGGCACCTTTATGAACCCTAATTCATCAAGGATAAGCAAATCAGGCTTAAGTACTTCTGAATAGTATACCGATAGGATCCGTCTGCTATGGATGAATAAATTTTTTCCATCATTTCGTTGGTATGCGCAAACAAGACTTTCTTGCCTTTTTTGATCGCTTCCAATCCAATAGCATGGGGCAGGTGCATTTTTCCAACACCTGGTTTACCCATAAATATAATATTGTTTTTTTGATCAATAAACCTACAAGAGGCCAGCTCATAGATCATTCTCTTATCGAGTTCCGGCTGAAACGAAAAGTCATAAGCATCCAACACTTTCTGGGAATGTAATTTTGATTCCCTTAATCTGGTCTGGTAACCGTTACTTTGCCGTCTGACAAACTCATCTTCAACCAGTAGTTCCAGGAACTCCAGATAACTGATCTGGTTCTCCAGTGCATGTCTGTTACGCAGTTCCAGCCCATCTACCATTTAAGAGAGCTTAAGCGTTCTTAATTGTGTTTTTAAAGCTTCCATATTTGTTATTATTGATAATGTTTAAGATTGTCCTATACGCTGAGATCATGTCCGCAACCATCACTATAGCTAATATTAGTTTCCAGTAGTTCATCCTGGCGGTACAAACCAGATTCACATATTTTTTTAATATGCTGATAACCTATTGCATTGAACCTCAAAGCTCTTTTACAACTCCTGTTGATAATGTCATCGCTATAACTCTTTTTCAACTTGAGAATTCCCCTGGCCATTGTATGCTAGTATGCAGGCACTTTTTCTTCCAGTTGTACAAAAACCTCAGCAGCGTAAGGTCCTAATGCAGACATCCGCTTAATATTCATATCTGCTTACATATCTTTTTTCTTTGGATTTATGTTCTTCCTGCGAAATGTAAAATCCCAGAGCATGGCTAATAGTATGCAGGGCAATTTTTTGGTGACCAGAATATATCCTTAGTAAAGTGCCATTACTTTCCAGTCTAACCTGCATGCCTGCATATTTTGCAGGAACAGGGTAATAATTATGACGATAACTAATATGGGTCAGCCTGCTCACTTTTCGTGCAGAAATGTCCATGATTTCGTAGCGTCTAATTGGAAGTGCAGCCAGCACCTGCTTTTCAACACTGTTAAAGACGATTTCCGTAACCTTTCTTGTAGTCCCATGAATACGCTTGTTGCAGATTTCCTCGTTCCAAACTTTAAGTTCACAGACTAGTGTATCAAAATCAGAACCCCTGAAATTCTTCAGAAAGTTGTTCTTTACATATTTGATAGCGGATTCAACTTTACCTTTATCCTGCGGCCTGCGAACCCTGCAGGCAATAGGAGCACTATTATAATAGGCAAGAAATGTAGCATATTGTTCCTGTAAAATTGATTTATAAAAATCCGGAGTAATTACACCAGCCTTTAAATTATCCAGTGTAACGGTCTTGGGAACACCAGCAAAATATTCAAATGCTTCGTAATGACATTCAATAAATACGGAAATCTTTTGAGTGGTAACCAGCTGATAATAGGCATAACGGCTATGAGAAAATACCAGGGTAAATATCCATACTTTAACTGGTCGTCCGTGTCGTGGAAAGGTTCCCATATATCCAAAGTCAACTTGGGATTCTTCGGCAGGTTTACTATGAAGAGGAACATAAACCTCATGCTTTTTCAGTTTTCTACCCATCGGGCTACACTGGGATAAGAAATGGTAATGGCTTGCTCCTGAACAAGACGCTGATGGATTAGTAAAGCGGTAAGTCCATCATCATAATATTCATTGATCAGATCTTTATAAGCGTCCAATACCTTACTTCTGATCTGTTCTGACGGGCGATCATATCCATTTTCTAATGCAGTTTTATATTAGAGATAGTCTTCTGGCACACCCCTAATTCCCTAGCCAAATCCCTGATAGATTTGCCCTGGGATAATAATGTTTTAATTGTGTAATACATAGCCACTTGATACATCTGCGTCAGGTTTATATTCAGCCTGAGAAATTAAACGTTCAACTTAAGGTGGCAAAATTTTAGTGAGAACGATTGGTAATATTTTGTTGATAACTAACAACAGCGGGTTTTTTACACGCTTCGGTAAACGCTTCCGCGCTTTTCTTCTCTGATTCAGCTCCAGAGTAGATACACCCGCCTCACAAGTTTATAATTCCATTGATACCCCTCCTTTCGAATTCTGCCCATAATATAAGTCCTGACCTTCGGTTGGATATGATCCAGCCATTTCCTGAAGCTTTGTAATCGTTTCTAAATCATCCTTTCCAGATTTGTCGTAATACATGGATTTCGGTAGAGAGCTACACGACAAGACCTGCCGATGCTGATCTGATGATATTCCACCACATAGGCAACCATGTTTCTGCGCTGGCAGGGCTTTAGAACTTTTTTGAAAGAACGTCTTTCAGAATCTTATTATCCAAGGCCAACTCAGCATACATATGCTTAAGTCTGCGGTTTTCTTCCTCTAATTCCTTCAAATGGCGTAGCTCTTGATTATACATCCTAGAATACTTTTTCTTCCAATTATAAAATGTGGCCTGGTGTATGCCCAAAGCACGACAGCTATCTGACACCTTTTTTCCCGGACTCTTGCTTCTCGATTGCTGCCAAGATCTGGCTTTCACTAATTACTGGCTGTCGATTCCTGATTCAAAATTGCGAATTTTCGCCTTTTATACAATCCGATTTTTAGGAGGGGGTACAATGGACTGGCTGTGGAGAAAGATGCATTCCTTGGTCAAATATAGGGTCGCAAATATCAAAAGAGTTTAAATTGTCAATTAAAAGGAAAGCTAAACCAAATTCGGATTACTTCTTGAATTTTTACTACTTGCTATCGAATGATATGCCACTTTTTCCTAAAGATTACATTATAGCAAACGATCAGTTTTTATTTCATGGAAAATATAGGATATGCAAACGCATTATCTTGTCAGAGCCTGAAGTAGCGAAGAATAATAGGCGCTCTATTCAGACTGCGCATAGAGGTCAGCTATATCAAATTTTACGTGAAATCGAAATTAAGTCTTAACCCTAACATAGTATGGTCGCCCCTGATTATTAGCTCCACCGATTACAGGTTGACTCACGCCATTGGATATCGCCATACCAAAAAAGGATCTGGGATAGGTTATATCAGTGGGATGTATAGTTTGTTCTCCTCCGACTAAATCGCCTACTGCATAAATAGCACAAATTCTATTACTTGAGTTGCAAATAGGCTCAAATAACAATCCAGTTATAGCACTTCTACATAACGTATACGCGGATAGATTATCATAATCTCCAAAACCATTATATGAATACCAAGCTCGAGGCATAAATAAATCTAATTTATCAATCAAAATTAGTAAACTTTAATAAGACCCTCACTTCTAGGAGAAGGTAAATCCCTATATGCTTAATCAAATTACACATTTAAAAAATTTTGTTGCTTCATTTTGTCACGTAATTGATAATTGCCGTTTATCAGCAAAAATTTAACGGTCATGATTACGCATTTAATATCATGATGGCTGTAGTTGGCCATCATGATATTGATGCTTATAACTTATTGTTAAAGTTTAACTCTAACATAATATGGTCGACCTTGCGCATTATTTCCTCCAGTAATAGGCTGACTTGCTCCATTGGCTGTTGCATTGCCGAATAAGGCCCTTACGAAAGTAATATCAGTCGGGTTGAATGACTGTACACCAGCTACTCTGTCACCGATTGCATATACAGCACAAATTTTATTGTTACTATTACATGAAGGTTCCCCAGTTGTAATCAACTGATATTTCGAAAGCAGATCATATTCTGCTTCGGTTCCAACAAATGAATACCACGCTCTAGGCATATCAATGAATACTTTTATTAATCAAAAAGTATTAAAAACTTTAAATGATGCCTACTCTTTTTAAGGTTTTCAGCGATTCCCTTATTAATTTTCAGTAAATTAAACTTTCCTATATTTTTCACAATCTGGCTATGGCTTTACACGAACGTAATAAGGTTTACCTTGTGCATTATTACCACCTGCTGGACTTGGTGGTTGATTCACACCGTTAGCAGTTGCATTCCCAAAGAAAGTTCTAGCGAATGATATATCAGTTGGATTAAACGATTGTACACCTGATATTCGATCGCCGATAGCATAAACAGCACAAATTTTGTTTGAACTGCTACAGGATGGCTCTCCAGTTGTAATCAACTGATATTTAGACAACAGATCGTACTCTGCTGCCGTACCGACAAATGCATACCATGCTCTTGGCATAATAGTAAGATACTTTTATACATCAAAAAGTATTAAAAACTTATATTAATGCTTACTCTATTCAAGGTTTTCAGCGATCCCTTTCATTTAATAAAGTTAGCAACAAATGAGTGTAACAAAAAGTCTATCTGACCCAACTTTATTATGGATTTGCTATATTTGGACATCAAGTTAGGAGAATTACATATGTTAAAAAGAATTCATGTCACGGTAAAGAAACGCTTAGACCAAGGAGTTTAAGCTGATAAGCGTTGAACTGAGGTATACGCGGTCTGATCTGTCGGCCCTGGCTCGGGAATTGGATATACTAGTCAAATGTTATACCACTGTAGAAAGAAATTAAAAGCGGAAGAGGACAGTAGTTTTTTCTAAAGTAGGTATTTATGTTGATGGAACTGAATAGGGTCTTTCCAGAATGAGAAAAGAGTTGGGTGATAAACAAATAGAACACGATATATTAAAGAAGACTGTCGGCATCTTATCTAAGAGTGCCAACAAATATCTGGGTTCATAACGAATTTACAGGAGTATACCCAATCGATAAGATGTTTTCAGTATTCAAGTAATCAGAGGTGATTTTTATGGGTGAATGACGAGCATACCTTCAACCAGAAGTTTTGAAAAACAGATGCTTAACATTGATATACTTGATTCTTTTATGAATAGTAAGATACCTTCTGGCAGTCCCCAGATAATCCTCGAACTTAGAAAAGAATATCAAAGTATCCAGAGTCAGGGTCGCCAGAATGATGAAAAAGCGAAACTAAGAAGCATTTTAAAGAAAAAGTTTAAATTACTATTGCTTCCAGCCATAAGTTTCCTGTACCGGAGAATGTACTTGATCGGAATTTTAAACTAGGTATACATGGCTTCGCCTGGATATTAGATATCATTTATATCAGGATTGGGAAGGATTGGTTATACCTGACCAGAGTAACAATTCTTGAGATCTTACTGATAGAAAAATAATAGGAGGGCATTCAGCCTGATGATGAAAGCGATTGACACAGCAATACCAGCATTTAATGCCCTAAAAGAAATGGCAGTATAATGCAGAAGCTTGTCTTTCGCTCTGATCCCCGAGTTCTGTATCATGTAATGAATTCAGACGTTTGCTGAAAAAAGTACATTCATCATCAGAAGTATGAGTAGAAAGGAAAATTCCTGGGATGATGCAGTAGCAGAATTATTAATCAAGTATTGCTCATCGTTTTATAATACATAAACACTTCATATAATGGTGCACCTCTACATTCTATCTTGCGATATCTATCTCCAAAGGAATTTGGTAAAACTCAATTAAACAAAATATTGTAGCTTAACTGAATGTCCATTTTATTGTTGCAATTCCAGTTTTTATGTCTGGATGAGGGTATTCCATCCACCAGAAGCATTGAAAACCAGATGCTGGACAATGAAATACTAGCAGCTTTTGAGAAAGTAAAAAGATTTATGGAAGTTCCCGAATTACCCTTGAACTCCTTAAAAAGAATATTTATGTATGGTGGTTCCGAGTGGACAGAATAATGAAAAAGGCAAAGCTACAAAGCATAGTCAAGAAGAAGTTTAAGGTTACCACGGACTCCACTGATAAATTTCCTGTACCGTAAAATATACTCGATCGTGATTTTAAGGCAGATATTTTAGGAGCAGTTTGGGTATCAGACATTATTTACATCAGAACCACACAAGGTTGGCTGTATCTGACTACAGTGATTGATCTTGGTGATCAGAAAATAATTGGATGGGCATTAAGCGTGACGATGAAAGCAATTGATACAGTGATACCTGCGTTTAAAATGGCACAAAAAACACGGCCCATAACACAGCAGTTGATCTTTCATTCAGATCGCGGAATACCATATGCCTGCAACGAATTCTGATGTTTACTGGAAAAAATCCACTGGTCATCAGAAGTATGATTAGAAAAGATAATTGCTGGGACAATGCGGTCGCAGAGAGCTTCTTTAAGTCACTCAAAGCTGAATTTGTGTACCAGCATAAGTTTACAGATAAACAACAGGTAGCGCTGATCGTATTTGAGTATATAGAGATTTGGTACAACTGCAAAAGATAACATTCTGCACTGGGATACTCATTCCCGGAGGAATTTGCTAGAAATTTAAATAAACACAATAATGCAGCTTAACCAAATGTCCATTTTATTGTTGCAATTCCAGGTGCAAATATCTTTTGTTACTGTAATCAAATGCCTCCGGTAACTGAAATTTAAATAGTTGATTACTATGTTTTTTCATGACTAACAATTGATAGCATATTTACGTAACCTAGTTTTTGCTTACTATCAACCGAGTACATTTTATCAACTAAAAAAAATCCCTAAAGTGTTTTATGAACCAGAATCTTTATTATCTCCTTGTAGATAAATGCTGGCTGAATGTTTTTAGTACACTACATTCCATTTGTTTTTCAACCATTTGGTATGGTTATATACACTAACTCTTGCTCAAAAGCGCTGAGCATATAGTTTTTATTACTTCTTAAACTGCTGTTTTGTTGATTAAAAATGTCGTCCGCAATCTATTAACTCTGTCGTTATTGGAATGGGAGAAAAGTATTTTTCAATACACTCTATAGTTATGATTTGAATGTTGAAAATACGAAAGGGAGGTATATGGATTAGAAATTTACATTGTTTTTTTAATAGATAAAATATGAATTAATATTAATAATTAAAATATGGATTTTAATAATAATCGCGTGTCAAATTATAAGTGGGTGTCAAATAGAATCTTTCTAATATCAAGACTCTTAGTTATAGTACTATCTTCTATAATGCTCCAAGTTAGCGCATCAACTTATGCTCAAGAATTAAATATAAAACGAAAGCAAATATCCATTCGTAATGTATTCCGAGAGATAAAATTGCAGACTGGCTATGATGTACTTTGGAGCAAAAACAGCATTGACCCTGAAAAGGTTATCAATGTGTCATTTAAAAGAACTTCGCTTGATAAAGTAATTTTATATTGTATAAATCATGAAACTCTCACTTTTGATATAGAGGATAAAACTATTGTAATTAAGAATAAAAGTTCTGATTTACAAGATTCGATAATATTAAAAGGGATAATTAAAAGCGACAAAGGGATAGCTATGCCAGGGGCAACAGTTAAGGTGAAAGATAACTTAAAAGTTACTAAAACTGGCGCAAATGGAGAATTCGAGATACAGGTGGCGAAGAAGGCTACATTGTCAATTAGTTTTGTGGGGTTTGTGAATCAAGAAATTAGTCTTAGTGGCGTTGATTTCAGAAGGATATTAGAAATAGTTATGTATCCTGGTCAAAATCAATTGGGTGAGGTGAACGTTGTTGGCACAGGCTACCAAGATTTACCTAAAGAAAGAGCTACTGGATCTTTTGAAGTTATAACAAAGGAACAATTACAGCATAGTTCCGATCCCAATCTTCTGAAAAGATTGGAAGGTATTACGACTAGTATGAATTTCAATAATCCAACAAAAAAAACTAATTCTTCAAGTATTGCAAATCGCTCTACTTTGTATAATTTGACTATTAGGGGTAGAAATACTTTGAATGTGTCAAATAACGATGATAATCCTAGTGGGGTTCCATTGGTGGTTATCGACGGTATTGCAAGTCCTTATTCTATCGACCAAGTCAATCCAAACGAGATTGAAAGTGTGACAATACTTAAAGATGCAGCTTCAGCATCAATTTGGGGGTCCCGCGCGGCAAATGGTGTAATTGTTATAAAAACAAAACGTGGAGGATTTGGCAAACCATTAAATATAAGTTTGAATACCAATTTTAATATCTCTGATAAAATCGATTTGTTCTACAAGAAATATATGAGTAGCTCAGATTATATTGATGCGCTGGCTTATCAATATAATAGAATTTATGATCCATCAGATACCAGTGCATATATGCGTGATGCGAGTACTGAAAATTTTGGATTGCTCCTTCCGCAACTGGTGCTCAATCCTGTAGGTGAGATTCTCAATCAGCAGAAAATGGGCAAAATCAGTGTAGATCAAATGAATTCCCAGTTAGATGCTTTAAGAGGAAACGATGTACGTAATGATTTCAAAAAATATATTTTGCGTAAACAGTTCACTCAAAGCTATATGTTGTCTATAGATGGGGGAACACAAAAATCTGCACAAAGAATATCTTTAGCATATGATAAAACAGCTAACAACACCATTAACTCTGGCAATGACCGTATCGTAATAGGTTATAGTAACTTATTTCGGCCGGTTAAGAATCTCGATATTACGGCTAATTTAAGTTATAATTTATCTAGGTCCAACGATCAAGGTCAGGAAAATATTTTAAGTGCAACAACTGGAGGTGCTATATTCCCATTTACGCGTTTAGCGGATGATCGAGGAAATCCGTTATTAATACCATTTAAATACCAGCCCTCTTTTTTGGAATTAATAAATTTAACTTATCCCAAAAAGTTATTAGGTATGACCTATACTCCGTTAGATGATGTAAATGAAGGGTATTTAAAGACTAAGGTTCAGAACTTTAACATTAATTTATCAGGTAGGTATCAGCTTATTAAAAATATTTTATCTTTAAATGCGATTTATAATTATAATCAGGGAGAAAGCGAGTCAAATTCCTACTCAAGCGGAGATTCATTTTTTATGCGTGAGTTGATTAATAGGTTTACAACCTCAGGCGGTTATAGAAATATTCCATTAGGGGGACAGTATAAACCATCATCAACTAAAACGCACACACAGACTATTCGCGGTTTATTGAATTTTGATAAGGCTTGGAATAGTAATATTCATCAATTGAGTACGATCGCAGGTATAGATCTTTCTGAATCTTATAGAATATATAGAGATGATTTATATTATGGATATGATAAAAGATCACTTCTTTTAAATGTAAATAAATTAAATTATAATGATTTTATACTTCCATTGTGGGGTGACCCTTATGAAGGCGGTCTGTTTTATAGTAATATTCCCTATAACTACTCCTTAAATGATCTCAGAAGTAGAACATACAGCTTATTCTCTAATGCGGCCTACACTTATAAAAGTAGATATACTGTGTCTGCAAGTGTTAGGCAAGATTTAAACAGTGAACTAGGACTAGGAACTAATAAAGGAGGTACGCCTTTTTATTCTCTCGGGGGAAAATGGAACATCGCTAATGAGAGTTTCTATCATTTAAATTGGCTACCTATATTGCAAATTAGGAGCACTTTTGGTTATAATGGAAATGTTAATCCACAAATTAGTGCTCGACCAATTATTATAAGATCAACTACAGTAGATGCTAATACAGGTTTATTTACCGCTGCAACATCGGATGCAAGAGGCGTCAGTAATAGAGAGCTTCGTCCAGAAAAAACCGGAATACTTAATTTAGGCTTGGATTTCGGACTGCGAAATAATAGGTTCTCTGGTAGCTTTGAATACTATGATAAAAAGACTAAAGACCTACTCTATGGCAGTCCAATTGATCCAACAACTGGCATAAGAACAACTACAATTAATTTAGCCAATCTTCATGGATGGGGAACTGACATCACTCTAAATTCTGTAAATATTCGTAATGGGCTTTTTAGCTGGAATTCAACCTTCCTATTAAGCTATAATCAAGTAAAAGTTACTAAACTTTACTCTAGCTCTCCCCTAAATTTAGGTGACGTATTATCAAGTAGCACTGCTTTTGAAGAGGGTAAATTATTGAATCGCATGTATGCTTTTCGATGGGCTGGCTTAGATCCCAATACCGGTGATCCAAGAGGCTATGTTAACGGGCAAATTATCAGTATCTCATCTACTGGCTCGAATGAGAATTTCAACAAACTCTATCAAGCTCCAACCTCTGAGGCTACATATTTTGGCTCCTCTATTCCAGTTTATTTTGGTTCGTTACGAAATTCAATCAACTATGGCAATCTTTCACTTTCAGCTAGTCTTCTATATAAACTAGGCTACTACTTTCGAAGACCGCCATCAGACATTGTGAGGTATTCCCAACTTCTAAATCCAGCAGTCAATAGCTTACAAGGAATAGAATTTAATTCTCGGTGGCAAAAGCCAGGTGATGAAAACTCCACAAATGTACCATCCTTAACTTATCCGACTAGTGATGGAAGAGATTTTATATATCAATACTCTGATGTTAACGTGTTGAAAGCTGATCATATAAGACTACAGGAAGTAAATATTTCTTACCTACTATCTAAAAAAAATTGGGTATTTAAGAACGCTAGATTGTATTTAAATGTCTCAAATTTAGGGGTAGTATGGCGAGCAAATAAATTGGGGCTAGATCCAGACATAAATGATTATCCTAACCCACGTACATACGCATTCGGATTCAGTGCTAACCTTTAATATAATAATTATGAAACTTTACAATTGGAGAAAAATTAGGAAAATTTTTAGACCAGCACTTTTATTACTGATAATAATCTACATTTTTTCCTGTAAAAAATATGTAGATATCCCGAGAAGCAGCTTATTAGGAATATTGGAGACGGCAAATGATTGTCAGCTACTTCTCGACAATGTTGATGTCATGAATTCTGGTTACCCTAATGATGGTCAACTTTCATCAGATGATGTTTTTCTTACTAATACAGGTTATGTTTCCACAAATTTGGGACAGGACGATAGAGATATCTATTCATGGGTTGGATCAGCTATTCGAGGGAATTCGGATCCTCAATGGTTAAAACCTTATTACACCGTATACTATTCGAATCTAGTTCTTGAGCAAGTAGATAAATTGCGTGGAAATGGGAATGATAAAAATATATTGGATAATTTGCGGGGTTCAGCATTATTTTTTAGATCTTTTGCATTTTGGCAACTTGCGCAGATATATGCAATGCCATATTCTGAAATTAATTCTCAACTTAATTTTGGAATACCTTTAAGATTAAATTCAGATATTAACGATAAGACGGCCAGATCCACAGTTAATGAGACATATTCTAAAATCTTAGCGGACTTATCGGAATCATTAGAATTACTTCCGACAACATCAATTGTTCCGACTCGACCAAATAAATGTGCTGCCTATGCTATGCTAGCAAGGGTGTATTTGTCAATGGGAAATTATGAGGAGGCACTAAATAATTCAGATTTAGCGCTTCAACTAAATAGTCAATTGCTTACGTATAAAAATTTAACTCCCTCTTCTCCTTTCTCACCACAATTTAATAAGGAAGTGATATTTCATGCCGTTACTACAGATCGTGGACCTGGGGTTAATCCTTCTGGGGTTGGAAGGATTAACCCAGAGTTATATTCTCTTTATGAGCAAAATGATAGTAGAAAGACATTATTTATAAATGCATTGCAAGATGGGAGTTATCAATTTAGAGGTAATTATTCTGGTGGATCTACGTCTGCAAAACAATTTGTAGGATTAGCGGTGGATGAAATGTACTTAATTAGGGCGGAATGCAATGCGAGAAATGGAAAAGTTAATGAAGCAATGTCTGATCTGAACAATCTTTTAAGTACACGTTGGATAGCTAATTATATCAATAAGTCCGCTGAAAACGAATTAGATGCATTAACATTAATTCTTAGCGAGAGAAGAAAAGAACTCATAATGCGAGGCTTAAGATGGTCAGATTTGCGAAGATTAAATACTGATTCCAGATTTGCAACAACAATATATCGCAATATTCAGGGGCAAACACATAGTTTACAGCCAAACGATCCGAGATATACACTGCTTATCCCTAACGAAGTAATCACTCGAAGCAATATTGAACAAAATCCAAGATAAATATCGATCCTAATAGCTAATCCTATAACTAATTCAGTCGGTTTAAGATTAGCTATTATGATATTAGATAATAACTGAATTGTTATTTTATTGATAATTATATTTATTGATGTATGAAAATTAGAATCTTTTTAGTGCTGGGTTTAGCATTTTTAGGCTTTAGAGCTAACGCACAAACAAACGAATTGCATATAGGTGATAGCTTACCTGAGGTTGAGATAAAATCTATTATAAATTTTAAAAAGGAAGGTATATCAACTTCTGATTTTAAGGAACAACTATTAATTATCGACTTTTGGGCCACTTCTTGTTCGGGATGCATTACATCATTAGCAAGAATGGACTCCTTACAGAAGAAATACGGTGATAAAATAAAAATATTACCTGTGACTTATGAGCCAAAAAAACAAGTTCTCACGTTTTGGAAAAGTAATAAATACACTAAAAATATATCTTTGCCTAGTGTAGTGGATGATACAATATTTGATAGCCTATTTCGACATACAATTATTCCTCACGAAGTTTGGATATACAAAGGAAGAGTAAGGGCCATAACTAGCGATGAGTATGTTGATGAAAATAATATAGACAAGATATTAAATAATGAAACTGTTAATTGGCCGGTTAAATTCGATTATTACTCATACGATGTTAACCTTCCATTGTTCAAATTTGAACACTACAAAATGGCTACAGATAATTCTTTTTTAAAGTACGCTGCCATAGGTGGATATAAAGACAGTGTTAATTCACAAGGGTTTAGTGGCGGTGAGGGAATAATTAGAAATAAAGTAAATAGAACATTGAGATATTATATAATTAACCAAGCTATACTAAATACGTATCGATTAATCTTCGGCAAGTTTGTTAACGCAAATCAACTAATCAAACCAAACAGCATTTTTTCTCCAAATGAAGTTATTTGGAATGTGAAGGATCGATATAAATATTTTTATGATAAAAAAAATGGGTATTCGCAAGATTGGATACGAAAAAATGGAATTAGCTTTGAAAGTTATAGTTTGGATACCAATCAAACGAATGAAGAAGTTTATAAGAGTGTAATTTCTGAACTAAATGCTTTGTTAGGGCTGCAGGTGGGATGGGAATTAAGAAGGGAAACAGTTTACACCGTTACTAAAACAAATCTTAATAGACAGCCTATAATAGCATCTAAAAGTACAAATTCCAAAATTTATACGCTTTCATGGATAATTTATGCAATGAATCTACAATCTAATAATCCCTATGTTTTTAATGAAGTTAAGAATTCTGATGTGAATTTGCAATTGGAAATTAAATCTTGGACTAATTTTGATGCAATAAAATTAGAATTGAAGAAAAATGGTTATGATTTGAATAAAGATAGTCGCTATGTACATAAGCTTATTTTTTCGGAATCAAATCGTATTGATGAAAAAGCTGCCGTCAAAAGCAGATAACTTAGTTCTAAAATTAAACGTTCAAGCATTCCTTATACTACATCTCAGAAACGAAATCATTCAACGCTAACGCTCCTGAGATGTTGTTTCAGTAATAATTAAGATGGGGATTTGAAAGCAACAAAAATAACTGATTCTGGGACAGATGGTTGTGCAATAAATTTCGTTAATCCATTTGAAATATATTGCCGTATATTATCTGATATTTTATTTGGATTTTCATTTCCATCTAGTGCGTAAATTGCACAAAGTACATTCCCATCTGTACAACCGGGCTTTCCATCAATAATGGAATAGCTACTTAATAAATCTATTGCATAGTTGGGTCCTTTGTACGCGTACCAAGCTCTAGCCATATTATCATTTATACTTTTATCTATCAAAAAGTAGTCAAAAACTTTAAATCTTTACCTACTCTATAATGGGTTTTCGGCTTCCCCCAGACTATTTTAAATTTTAAAAATTTGGTCTTAAATAGACATATTTCCGTCGACCAGTACCTTGTGGCTGTGGGACAAGAGTAGATCTGGCATTACTTAAATACGTTTGTAATGATTCAGGTAGAGGAGATACTGGCGTTCTACCACCATCAGGTGCCCAGATAGCACATATCACCGTACCAACTGCACAACCGGGTTTATCTGTCATCAATCTATAATTGTTTGCTAAAAAGATATCTCCAGTTCCATTGTATGAGTACCAACTATGAGGCATAATGTATGAATGCTTTTAGATCAAAAACATAGAAAACTTAAATTTTTCCTACTCTTTTACGGATTTTCGGAATCTCCAACCTAAATACTATAGACGCTTAAATACCTACAGCAGATTTTAAATACACATATTTTTTGGCACCAATTGGAAATTGGGGTTCTGCAACTCCATTTGCGAGACCATCGACAATGTACCTTGCAATTCTTGGATTCAGTGGGGAAAGTGGAGTTTCATCGCCGTCCTCGACGTAAATGGCACAAATAAATGGGCCATTGATACACCCGGGTTTATTTGTCATTCGTCTATAGTTTCCGGCAATTAGGGGATCACCGGTGGTTCCAGCGATATAAGCATACCAAGCTTTTGGCATAATCATTTAATATCTTTATAAATCAAAAGATAAAAGAAAACTTTAGTTTATACCTACTCTTTTAAGGGTTTTCGGTCTTTCCCTATCTTGTACATTTATAATTTTACTCTTTATCTGTAATATAGGCCGGAGCAGGTATAGACCCCATGGCTTTGGTTGTTGACATTCTTACTTCTAGAGGAACCGGTGGAAATGTTGAATAGGGTTGCCCTTTTCCCTTTGCTAAAGCCCTAATAATATAAAATAACAATCCTGGCGTACCTTCTATGTCTGGGCGTCTTTGAGGGTCATTCGGAATCTCATCTGCATAAATTGCAGCAAGATATGGTCCGTCTGTCGTGTCTGGTGCTTTTTCCAACACTAGGTAGCTATCTGGGTCACAGATGTCCAGATCATTATTGATAAATTGATACCAAGGCATAAATATTCTTATTTTGTAATTGCCTACTTTTTTATGGGTTTTCGGCTTTTCCCAGGAATGGCACGTTCATCCACTCCACTGCGTGTTTTTTATATTTTGGATTTTCAAATGGTTTTAATGTTGTATTGGCGTTATGTAGTGTCGCGATAAATCCTTTTGTATAGTCATGTGCATAAATAGATCCACCTGAATTCCATATATAATCATAATCTTCACCTATTTGTAGATCTTTGAAGGGATGTATGCTCCAGAATGATTTTCTATAGGCAAAAGTGGCACCGCACAGCCAAGGCCGTAATACATTTTTATCTGCATAATTCCAGAACTTTCTAACAATAGGAGAGAAGAATGTGATATCATTCAAACCGCATATATCTGCTCCAGATGAATTTATAGCTTTCACTTGCTGACTAATCCAGTCGAATGCGTACCAGTCATCATCGTCCCAATGCATAATAATTTCTCCCTGTGCTTGTGCGCAGGCAAAATTTCTCTTTTTACCGATAGTACCTATTGTTGCGGTGTGAAAATATCTTATTCTATGATGATCTGGTATCGAATCCTGAACAGATTGTATGCCGTCGTCTATAATAATTAACTCTGCATCTCTAAAATCCTGATTCAGAAAATAACTGACAGACAACTCTACGAAATTCGGTCTGTTTGCAGTAGGCATAATGCAGGATACGTATGGCTTGCTCATGGTGTGTCTTGTTCTTGAGGATCAACCCAACCTTTTGCATGCTTTTTATGTTTCGGATTATCTATAGGTTTTAGACTAGTATTGTGGGCATGTAGTATCGCTATAAAACCTCTGATATAATCATGAGCAATTATTTTAGTTGCAGCATTATATACGAAATCATAGTCTTCACCAACCTGAATATCTGAAAAAGGCCTCTTTTGCCAAACGGATTTCCAGTAGGCCATCGTGGCTCCCCCAATCCAGGGCTGATCAGTATCAGTATCTTCATACATCCAATGTTTATTTAGTGTAGGAGAATAGAATATAATTTTGTTTAATCCAGTCATATCTGCTCCACTTAATTCCAGGGATTCTGCCTGACGACTTACCCAATCTGGTGCATACCAATCATCATCGTCCCAATGTAAGATGATTTCACCATTTGCTTTTTCACAGGCGTAATTCCTTTTAACACCAATAGTTCCAATTGGCTGACTATAGAAATATTTTATCTTAGGATCGTTTGGGATCAAGTCAACTGCACTTTCAATGCCATCATCAATAATAATTAACTCTGTATTCAGGTAATCTTGTTTTAAAAAATAGTCAATTGCAAATGGAAGAAATTTTTGTCTATTCGCCGTAGGCATGATGCAGGATACAAGTGGTTTTTTCATTATATTTGGTTATTAGTGTAGCATTTAGGCTCTCATGTATACGAAGTATTTTGATTTCTTGTCTATGTGCGGAGGCTGGGACATGCCAGTTACCAATGCTAGTGATACATAGAGTTGAATGTTAGTAGAAAGAGGTGAAATTGGCGTATAATCCCCTGTTGCGTAAATCGCATTTATGTTTGTACCTACTTGACCGCTCGGTTTGTAATTAATTTTTCGATAGCTGGAAGCTTGGAATGGGTCACCTACACCGTTATAACAATACCAGCATTTGTCTTTATATTTTTCTTTTGACATAATTCTTTGTTTTTCAATCAAAAACAGAATAAAAACTTTAATTATTACCTACTCTCTTAGGGGTTTTCGGTTTCGCCCAAGCGTTTGAATAAAATTAACCAAAAGACTATTGCTAGGTCAGGACATTTGCCTCAAATAGATTCCTGATCAAATTATGTCATGAATGAAGTTAGAAAAGCAAATACCGCTTATCTTTTTTAGTCTGGGTGAATAGTGACCTAATCTTTTAGATACACATACTTTTTAGATAATATGGGATGTTCAGGTTGTATCTGCCCTGTTTTTATTGCATTATTAATATATAAAAGCATATTTTCTGAAAAGGGTGCGTTAGGGTGGAGCTGTTCTCCGTCAGCTAGTATGACGCTTATTTTTTCGCCACATAAAAAATTATGCTGAACAGTTATTCTTTCATAACTATTAACATTGTTAGGATCTTCGCCCATACAGAAATACCATGATTTGCTCATAATTTTATTTTTCTTATAAAATTATATAAATCTGAGATTTGCAATTCGGGCAAATGGCTCATAATGAATATTACTCCTTATGAGGTTTTATTTCTTGGTAAATTGATCATCTAAATTAGCTTCAATACAATGATGACCATAGATATTCTCATTTTAAGTTATGCCCATACAGAGGAGTTGAGAAATACTACCTTGAACTGCCTGAAGTCATTAATGGCTTCGGAAGATCCTCTGGATATTCAGTTTAATGTTATAGTAGTAGAGTCTGAAGCATCCATGGTTCCATATCAGTATGAAAATACAAGAACTATTTATCCAGATGAGCCCTTTGGTTACCATAGGTACATGAATATAGGCATAGAAATGACATCATCCCCTTTCATCTGCATGTGTAACAATGATTTGATATTTCATAAAAATTGGGCGACAGAAATTTTAAAACCTTTTTTGATGTACAAGGATGTTCATAGTGCGTCACCATTTTGCTCATTCCATCATCCTACAGAAGGTTTTAAAATGAATGATGGTTTGAAAAGGGGCTATCTGATTAGAAAACAGTTCGCTGGTTGGTGTGTACTCATAAAAAGAGATATTTTGAAGTACACTGGGCAATTGGATGAAAACTATGTTTTTTGGTGTGCTGATAATGACTTTGCAAATACGCTATGGGCATTGAAATTGAATCATGTTTTAGTTACGTCTTCGATTGTTGACCATCTGGAAAATCAAACATTAAACCGACAAACGTTGGAAAGACAGGACGAGCTAACGGAACAGCAGACCTTTTATTTTTATAAAAAATGGCGACCGAGAATGGGAGAGAACTGGAAATTGATCACTATGAATGTATGAAGCTAAATTATGCTTGATACATAAACTATGATCAGAAGATACTTACTTATTACCATCGTTTTATTTTTCCTTGTTTTTCAGGCTTCTGCCCAGATAGCAGAAATTCCATTTCTGTTTAGTAAGAATCGAATATTAGTGAATGTGCAGTCGAACAATAGTAAGCCCATGTTATTTATCTTTGATACTGGTGGTACGGGCACCTTGATGGATTCCTTATCTGCGGTTAATGCTGGTATCAAAAAAGATGAAGGTAAAAATGTAAATGTTATTGGATCTGGTGGTGCGCAGGACTATGCCATTGCTTCACATCAAAGTATATTACTACCTGGAAATATTCAGATAAAAGACATAGAGTTGGTTTTGATGAATTTATCTTCTTTTAGTTCCGCAGTGAAGGATACTATACATGGAATTATAGGTTATGATGTACTGAGCAGATACAATACCAAAATAAATTTTGAATCGCATAAACTCTCACTGTTTAAAAGTATCAACGAAGCGGACACAGCAGGATATATGAAAATTCCTTTTGAATTCAATAAGGGTATATCGATTCCTCGTTTCCCAGTTACAATCAAACTGGATAATAATGAAACGTTCACTGGCCGGGTGATGTTTGATTCGGGTGCTGATTTAACGTTGCTGGTCAGTGCGCCGTATCGGAATTTTCATCAATTTGATCGTAAAATTGGTAAGATGTCAGGATCAAAGGGTCGGGGCCTCAATTTTGAGACAAATGACGATAATGCGGTAATCAAAGGAATGAGCTTCAACGGATTTAATTTTGGCCCGATGGCGATTGAATTAACAAAAAACGAGAAAGCCGAACCTAAGGATGGTTATTTGGGCATCATCGGGATGGATATCATTAAACGTTTCCACGTAATCCTGGATTATGCGAATAAAAATATCTATTTGAAGCCTAATGCATTTTATCATCAGCCTTTTGATGCCAGACTTAAGTCTGCGACGGTAAAATAAGAAGCTCTGTTTTTTTATGCCTACTTTCTTCAAAATACTTTGTTGTGGTATTGTGCTGATGTAAGATAACGACGCAGCCATCAATGTAATCATGTGCAAATACTTTAGCTCCGGTTTTGGTGACAAATTTGTCATCCTCCGCGGTTTGCCTGCCTTCGAAAGGATGTAATTGCCAAAATGATTTCCAGTAAGCAAGAGTAGCACCATTAAGCCATTGTGGCACGGCAGGATTATTCCTGTTTAAGGCTGTTCCCAGCCAGAGAGTATCTGTAATGGGAGAGAAAAAATGTACGTGTTCTATTCCACAGATATCTGCATTGCTGGTGGTTAAAAAATGAACCTGCCGACTAATCCAGTCACTGGCGAAATAGTCGTCATCGTCCATGTGCATGATAATGTCTCCATTTGCTTGTTGGCATGCATAGTTTCTTTTTGCGCCAATGGTACCTAGAGGTGGAGTGTAAAAATATTTGATACGGTGGTCTTTAGGTAACAAAGGAGCAATTGATTCCTTTCCATCGTCTACAATGACTAACTCTTTATTAGGATAGTCTTGTCGTAAGAAGTGTTTGATAGCAAGGGGGATATATTTCTGCCGGTTGGCAGTAGGCATAATGCAGGATACTAAAGGCTGTGACATGACATATGTTTTTTATTATATTGCTAATTTAACCAGCTTCAGAATAGCAAATCAGGGACAAAAGCCCCAAAAGACCAGCTTTGATTTTCTGCAAATCTTTTCTGTTTACCTTGCTGAAAATAATTAGCTAAATGAATATACATTTGATCAGTTACGGCAACGAGAAATATGCCTTTCAGCGGGAATTTTTCAGACGGAACGCAGTGGCATCCGGATTTTTTGATACAGTAACTGTATTTAATCCTGGGGATTTAGACAATGATTTTAAAGAACAGTACAAAGATATTCTTTCAATTAGCAGGGGGGCAGGTTACTGGATTTGGAAACCATATTTGGTGAAAAAAATGTTGGAGAATTTACCTGATGGAGATATTTTGATTTACTGTGATTCGGGTTGTATCATTAACAGAAGAGCGAAAAAACGTTTTCGGGACTATATCAATGTTTTGATTAATTCTGAAACCGATAGCCTGGGTTTTGAATTGAACCATCAGGAAGAGGAATATACCAAGGCTGAGGTGTTTGATTATCTTAATTGTTCTGAACTCATGAAGCAATCCAAACAGCTGATTGGAGGCATACTTTTTTTTCAGAAATCTTTGCGCAGCACGAAATTGGTTGAACGCTGGAATGAGTTGCTAAAATTGGAACCTTTATTATTTACCGATGAATTCAATCCTGAAATGCAAAGCCCGGATTTTAAAGGGCACCGGCATGATCAAAGTATTTTCAGTATAATTCGTAAAACGTATGGTACAGCAATTATCGAAGATGAGACCTATTTCGATGATTTTGTGAGGGAAGGGCAGCCTTACCCCATTTGGGCTACGCGTCTAACCGGGTAAAACATCAACTTGTTTATACAATAGATCTCTGACTTGCTGTAAACTTACTTTATCGAGAAGCTCACTTCTCCGTGTATAATAGGCATAGTGAAAATAGTCTAAACTATTATGGCCATGGTATTGAAATATATAGAGGAAAGCAGCTTCGTCATGATGATTGAGATAGTTTTTATTTTCGAGGTATTTAATCAATGCTGTATCTTCTGCAACATTAGCATCTTGAAATTTATGATAGATCAAAATATCTCTCTTGCATAGCAGGCTTCCGCCCCAGTTGTAAGTAAAAGAGTGATATACTTTCTGCTTGATACCGTCAAATAGAATAATTTTGCTGAGCATGCTTGCCTCATGGAACCGTGCTTTTGATTTTAGATGGTTATACTGAAAGGCAATCCTTTTTTCATGATACCAGTCGTCATCGTCCCAGATACACACATATTCACCTTTGCATCTGGAAACAGCGTCATTTTTTGCAGTACCTATACTTACATGTGCTGAACGCTCTATGGGAATAATTATAATATCTGCAAGTTTGGCAATATTAGCGACCAATGATTTTGTTTGCAGGTCTGTTGATGGATATGAAATGACTAATTCCTTATTTGGATAAGTCTGCGTATCAAAGCAGATAATTGATTTAAGTAGTAGTTCTGGTCGATTGCTGGTGATGCATATACACGAGATCAGGGGATGTGTCAGTTTTATCTTCATTATTTGCGATTTATGACCGGCAATTTATAGAGGATTTATGGCAGGCGACAGGGGCAGCTGACCCATAATTGTCTTCGGAGAAACCGTTCAAGGTCTTATGTATATCTTAGGTTGAAAAAGCAACACGATATGAAAGTGAAATTCTTCTCTGACTATGATACCTCCGAGAATTTGTTAAACCGCTTCAGGAATAACTATGATATATATGACAATATATTGGGCTTTACAGTGAACGACGATTATAATTTTGCTGTATTATTTAACCGGTCGGACGAACCAATCAAGCCCTGGGCTAAGACCATTACGGTCATACAAGAGCCTTCAATTAGCGAAGCACATCAGTACAAAACGAGTCTGACGAATAGCGATTACCTGATCATTCATGATGCGCATTTGTTTGAAGAGAAATATCAAATCAGACTGGGGGGGAAGGTCATAGAGTCGCCCTCTTTTATGTTTTACAATGATCAGATTCCATATCATTACTTTGATGGTGCAGAGCAAATAAAGAAGCAAAAAAAATTATCAGTAATTATGTCCGGATTATATTTTAGTCGGGGTAACTACCGCAAAAGGATAGCCCTGCTGGAAAGGTTATTGGCTTCTGATTTGGATATGGATATTTATGGAAGAGGTTTGGACATCAGTGACCCAAGATATAAAGGGCCTTTAGTGAATAAACATTCGGGGTTGATTCCTTATGAATATTCTATCGCTATAGAGAATTCCAACGAAAGGAACTATGTTTCTGAGAAGTTTATTGATTGCGTACTTTGCAATACGACGCCTATTTATAACGGTGCGCCTAACATAAAAGAAATATATGATGAGCGTTATTTTAAAACAATAGACCTGGACAGTCCAACAATCATAGAGGATATCAGAAATATTATCCGGGAGCCCGCACCGGGGAGTTTAGTCAATAAAAAAATCTACCAGAACAAGTTTAATTTGTATACGAAATTAAAGGAAATTGTGTTTAGCGATTGACCGCAGAATGTAGGGGAGAGTTAGGTTTAAGGGCTTAGTTATATTTGCGCTAAAACCAAATAAGCATCCTTATGAAATCCTTTTTTTTAGCTATAGTTATCTGCATATGCCTATGCAGTTCGAACCTATTGCATGCGCAGTATTATTATGATACTTCTATAAAAAATCCTTTTGTAGATCAGAATATTTTTATTAACAAGCGAAGTGATGCGGAACCGCTTCCGCAATATGCTGCTGTCAAATCTAAGCTTCCGGAGCCTTACTGGCCTGTGCGTCAGGATGTGATTGCCTGTTATTGGAAAGCATGGGAATTGGCTTTCATAAATGTAAGAGGAACAACGAAAGAAAATGGTTTTAAAATGCCTTACATCAGTCCTGCTTTCAATAACCACCTGTTTATGTGGGATACAAGTTTTATGGTCATGTTTGGGCGTTATGGAAAAAATGCATTCAATTTTCAGGGCAGCATGGATAATTTTTATGCGCGACAGCATAAAGATGGCTACATGTGCAGGGAAATAGCGGAGCAGAATGGTGCGGAGATCTTTGAAAAATATGATCCTTCAAGTACAGGGCCGAATATTATGCCATGGGCAGAATGGGATTACTATCAGTATTATAAAGATAAGAAGCGGTTGGAAGAGGTTTTTCCTGTTTTGCTGGCTTATTATCAGTGGTTCCAAACTAACCGGAGCTGGATGGATGGTTCCTATTATTCGAGCGGATGGGGTTGCGGTATGGATAACCAGCCACGCGTACAGCCTGGATATCATTTGGAATTCACACATGCCTTCATGTCCTGGATAGATACCAATCTGCAGCAAATTTTTGCAGGAAAGGTACTGCTGAAAATGGCGGAAGTTTTGAACCGTAAAAAAGATGTGCAGGCAATTGAAACTGAGATTAAAAGCCTGAAAGATTATGTGCAGCAGAAAATGTGGGATGCAAAGGCCGGATATTTCTACGACCGCTTTAGAGATGGCTCCTTATCGGACGTAAAAAGCATCGCCTCCTATTGGGCATTACTGGCTGATGTAGTTCCTGAAAAGGGTCGCAGAGATTTTATAGCACATTTGGCAAATCCGAATGAATTTGCTCGTCTGCACAGAGTTCCAACGATCTCTGCGGATACGAAAGGTTATAGTCCGGATGGCAATTACTGGCGGGGCGGCGTTTGGGCACCGACATCATATATGGTACTTCGTGGATTGACCGTATACAAAGAGGATTCCTTAGCTCATGAGATCGCATTGAATCATTTGGATAATGTGGTGAAGGTGTTTACGAAGACAGGCACATTGTGGGAAAACTATGCGCCTGATTTGATAGAAGGTAAATACCGGAAAGATTTGGTGGGTTGGACCGGATTGGTGCCCATTTCAGTTCTTTTTGAATATGTATTTGGCATATCTGCTGACCGTGAGCAGGATATAGTGGTTTGGGATGTCCGTTTACTGGACGAGTTTGGGATAAAAAGATATCCATTAAAAAATAATGGACAGGCTGAATTCTGGTGTGCGAAAAGAAATAAGAATACGGATAAGCCGAAAATACAAATAAGGTCCACCATTCCATTAACAGTTAAGCTGATCTGGAATGGCGGAATGGAAATAGTCAAGATTAAGCCTGCGGCTTATAGGTAAAGGGTACTTGTTGCTGTAGTTTCAACTGCTTATTTCTGTTGAATTTATAAACGCAGTTGGGTTTTATATCCACGTGGTATGTTTTTTTACCTGGTATGGTGATTTTTACTTTTCGCTCCAAGGTGTCAATTCCTATTATGCTTAGGATTTTGCCATTCATATCGGTGGTGCATCTAACATTTGAAGAACATTGAAATATAACTTTGTCGTTTATAAAAGCAGATACATACTGTTTGTTTATTTGCAGCAAATATTTGTTTCCCTTCACCATTTGTGCATATGTACTGGAATTTGCCCCCGAATTTAATCCGGACCAGATCATACGATCTGCTTCATAATGTATGCCATGCATGCGGGATATGTATTCGAGTAAGGATAAGATAGTAGGACCGTATCCGTCCGGGCTGTTATTTGCTTTCTTGGTGAAAGGATCATATTGCTGGGTAAATTTGCTGTTTTGTTTAAGTGTTTCGATGAGCCTGGTGCCAAGGAGTGTTACTTCCGCGTAATGCCCATAGTTTTCTAATGCACGGATGGCACGTTGAAAGGTCAATCCCTGGGGCTGACCGCTCCAGTTGTTATTGGCTATGTTTTTGAATGCAGGATCATTTGCGGCAATAGTAGGAAGGGGCATTGCTGTCCAGAACTCCTCTGGATTCAAGAGGTGTTTTGCAATAAAGTCATCAGCCATTCGCTGATCAAAGCTGCCGTAGTACATGCACCTGATGTTATTACTCAGGAGAATATTCATCTGTTCATTTTCTGAATCACGGTCATAACAGGCAAATTTAGAAGGATTCCAGAGATAGGATTTAATTGTCGCCCTTACCTGATCTGATTTGGACAGCCAGATCTTTTCCTGACCATTATTTAGGATTTTTGCTATTTTGGCCAGTACGGCTCTGGCCGTATGAGAATAGGACATCACATCCATAGATTCCATTGGGACAGGTAAGGTGCCTGTATAAGCTGGATTTTGGATCTCTTCTTTAGAACTGGCTATACGTGTTTTATTAGGGGCAATTTCCTGATTCCATTCCAGTGTAGCACCATCAAGACGAATACTATTGTCTTCACCTGTGTCATAGACGCACCAGGATTCCAGACATCCATTACTATCAGTGTCGCGTGTTTTCCATAGGTATTGATCAAATCTTTCCAGGCAGTTATATAATCTTTTGAGATAAGAGGTATCTTTATTGAGCCAGTAATATAGGTTTAAGGCCGGCTCAGGAAAACAAAAACCCTGCAGCCAGCCATAATGCGCATGGATGGTTGTTAAACCACGATCATAGCTGATCATCCCGGGTAATCTTCCATCCGCGCGCTGGTAATCCATAAAAATAAGCTGATTGTTTTTTGCGACTTCAATATTTCTTTTGGCATACATTTCTCCACCCATCGGTTGGGTTTCTAACCATACAAAGGGATAACCAGCACCTTCAACCAGTACCTTATATTGGTTGAAGTCCTTGATATTATTTAAACATTTGCTTTCCGCTATGTCATACAAATTTTGTAGTGTCTTGTCGCTCGTATTAAAAATAACGCCACTTTGTGGATGAGGGGATAGTTTTTTGTGCTGAGCATTGAGTGTTAAATGAGTCATGCTTAAGCACAACATGATAATCGTAGATCTCATAGAATGATTTGGTTTTAGCTAATGGTATATAGTATAGAAAAATTCAGTTCTCTCCTAATTTCAGCCAGGACAGGAGTTACGAAATACAAGACGAGTAGCAGGGGTTATGGATGATGACTATATTTATAATCGAAAAAGTGTGAATGAAATGATTGCATTTTCAAAATTAGGCCGTTATGGAAATCTAGGGAACCAGTTATTTCAGGTAGCTTTTATCACTCATTTTGCGGCTAAGTATCATCTTCGGTATGAGTTACCCGAATGGGAATATGCAGGGTACTTTGATTATGCGTTCAACATCAGTGCTCAGGTAGATTGCCCTAATGATCTGATCGTATATGAACCCTCTCTGGCTTATAGTGAAGAATATTTCTTGAAATTTTTGCCGCAAATGGAAAAAGATAAGGTCGATATAGAAGGTTACTTTCAGAGTTATCTTTACTTCTCCAAGGCTCATGTGCTGGAAATTTTTAAAACAGGTAATAAATTCCGTCCTGTTCCAATTGACAGGGACAATAGCGTAGCGATCAGTGTAAGAAGGGGAGATTTTGTGGATCATCCCTTATACAATAATATTGAAGCAGGAACCTTTTTGGACGTGTTAAAGAAATTTGAGGGATTTAAGGTACATGTATTTTCGGATGATTTTACCTATTGCAAAGCTCATTTTATTGGCCGGCAGTTTGAGTTTATGGAAGGGCTGAATGGTATAGAGCAACTGATCACACTGAGTAGTTTCGACTATTTTGTGCTTTCCAACTCAACTTTTAGTTACTGGGGAGCCATGTTGAGTCCCCAGCCTAAACAAGTGTATTTTCCGTATTATATGTATCCCAATATAGAAATGTGCAATTTGTATAACAGGTTTTATTGGCCCCGGGACAACGACGTTTACAGGGCTTATATCAATCCGATCAATAAGCGTATAACGACCCGGTTTTAAAAACTAACACCGGGCTCCCACAAATCCTTACATCTTTCCTGATAATCGTTTACCATTTCTCTGGAATAGCTCTGTATCTTTGATACCGTAGTTGATATGAAAGATGGTTTAAAATGTTTAAGTACAAGCTGCTCAAAACTATTGATAATTTGTTTTGCATCATATTCTTGTATTACTTTCTCTCTGGCATTTTTAGCGAAAAACTTGCGTTTTGCAGGGTTGATATGTAAATAAGATAAGGCATCAGCAATAGCGCCGGTATCTCTTTTGACCACCAGACCGGTAACCTCGTTGTCTACTAGTTCTACTTGTGCATTGTCCTTATCTTGTGTGCTGATGGTCAGTACTGGTATGCCTGCTGTCATCGCCTCTGCGATAACCATTCCAAAGCTCTCGCCCATATTACTGGCTGCCAGGAATACGTCGAGGCATTTGTAATAAAGCATTAAACTTTTCATATCCGGTGTATTATCTACTACAGTGAGTTTATCCTGGATACCTAATTTGTCAGCATGTTCAAGCATGCTTTCTGTTGCGCCGACTAATAAGAATCTCGCCTTATCAATTTTCTCGGCAAATGCTGCGAATCCATCGAGCGCGATGAGATCAAATTTTGCCTGGTCGGCACGGCCAATTCTACCTACTATGAACTGATCTTCCAAATGGTGTTTTTCTTTAAACTGGCTGATTGCTTCCGGTGATGGCAATGATTGGTAGATCTCATCTACATCTACAGGGTAATGTAACACCTTTCTTTTCTTGAAAAATGTATTTTTGAGATAACTATCATAGTACATCCTCCTGATGAGAATCATTTTTGAGATATACAGGTCATAATCGACCAACTGATAGAAATAAGACTCTCTGAAGTTTCCAAAAACATTTGTTTGGATGATCATAGGGGGTTTATGTTTGGCTACAACATCAAATAATGCGATTTCCAGTTTCCCATTGCCATGCCAATGCAGCACATCTGCTTCGTCAAGTAGTGCCGCAAAATGAGCTAGGTCTCCATTGAGCAGAACAACATTTATCCCCAAATCTTCAATCAGTTGAACTCTTTCTCCTCCTTCATATATACCAACGACGGTGACGTCGAAGAGTGTTTTATTTAAAAATTTGCTATATAACTGAATTGCATATTCAGTACCACCTAATCCTAGCGAGTTCCCCGCTTCCAGTATTTTAATCTTTTTATTATCCATGCTAATTTTGTTAAGATTGTTACCCTTATAGCAATTTAAATAAGATAATCTCAGGATGGAGGAGCATATGACCGATAATTAAATATGGGGATGATGTAGGAATATAAGGTGTTTTCGGGCACTATAAGTTGTATTGATTGATCATCAAAACAATATTAGCCCGGAACAGCCCAATGAAGATAAACAGCTTTTTTTTATTTATATTTTTTTTAATTTTTAATCTGAATACAGGATTATTATGTGCTCAGGATTTGCCTTTTGCAAATAGTAATGACCCTGCAGCCGTTAACGAAGACTGGATTTTGCGTCCTCTAAAAATAAAGGCGGCAATCTTTAAGAGCAGCGACGGAAAGAATATTGTAATGACTAACGGGCTGCTGAAAAGAGAATTCAGAATCTCGCCTGATCTGGCTTGCATTGATTTTGTTAATCTCAAAACGGGGCAGCAGCTTTTACGCTCGGTGAGGGAAGAGGCCAGACTGACAATCAGTGGCAAAACATATCCTATCGGTGGACTGTATGGATTGAAAGAAAAAGCGTATCTGCGGAGAGAGTGGATTGGTGGTTTGACTGCCAATCGCAAGGGTTTCAACTATGTTTCTTGTCAGCTCGATTCAATCAAGCAAAGCTTGAAGCCTAACCAAAAGTTCTGGTCGTTGGATGCTAGGAATGCCAGCGGTAAAATGATCTCTTTTTTATTCAGGTCGCAGCAACCAGAACTGGAAGGTTTGGAAGTACAGATCAATTACGAGATTTATGACGGTATTCCCTTACTAGTCAAATCTTTAAAGTTAGTTAACAGGAGTAAAAACCAGATCCATTTAGATAGCGTAGTAAACGAGGTCCTTGCGCTGGTAGAGGAAGAGAGTGCAGTAGCGGGAAAATTTGAAAGCTTCAAAAAACCGCAAGGGTTATATATAGAGAGCAATTATGCGTTTAATAATTCGATGCGCTACCTGCAAAGTGACCAGACGACACATTGGAAAGCAGATAGCAGCTATAAATCTCAGGTAAATTATGAATACCTCACGCCAGCATTGTTGGAAGTGTATCCTGAAAATGCACCTGGGATAGATCTTAAACCTGGGGAGAGTTATGAATCCGTTCGTACGCATGAATTACTGATGGATAATGATGATAGGGAGAGAAGAGGCCTGGCGGTCAGGAAAATGTATCAGTTAATTGCACCCTGGACAAATGCCAATCCGATTTTTATGCATGTAGTCAGTAAACAGGATGACGATGTACGCTCGGCGATTGATCAATGTGCTGCTGTGGGTTATGAGGCATTGATTATCAGCTTTGGAAGTCACCTGCATATGGAAGATACCAGTTCGACCAATATTCAGCGCTGGAAAAACATGGCAGACTATGCGCATTCAAGGAATGTCAGGATAGGCTGCTATTCTTTATTCAGTTCGAGAACGATAAGCCCGGAAGATGATATCATAGATCCTAAAACGGGAAAAGTAGGCGGAGCACTCTTTGCAAATGCGCCATGTTTTGGAAGTAGGTGGGGACTTTGGTACCGGGACAACATCAAACGTTTTTTCAGACTGACAGGTTTTGATATCTGGGAAAATGACGGTCCTTATCCGGGAGATATATGTGGGTCAACTGCACATCCAGGACATCAAAATGCGGAAGATTCTCAATGGCGGCAGATAGAGATTCAAAAAGAGCTCTATCATTGGCTGAATGCCCGTGATATTTATATCAATTCTCCTGACTGGTATTTTTTGGATGGTACCAACAAAATCTCCCTGGGTTACAGGGAAACCAATTTTAAATTACCTCGTGATCAGCAAAAGGTGCTGAACCGCCAGAATATTTACGATGGTACCTGGGAAAAGACACCTGCCATGAGCTGGGGATTTGTACCGCTGACTGAGTATGGTGGCGGAGGTCCTGCTGCTACTCTGGAACCTTTAGCTGCGCACCAGGCCGACTACGAAAAGTTAATGATGCAGTATTACGGCGCAGGGATTCAGGCCTGTTATAGAGGCCCCAGGTTATATGACACAGCTGAGACTAAGGATATGGTTACTAAAGTAATTGGATGGTACAAAAAGTACAGGCAAATATTAAATTCTGATATTATCCATTTACGAAGGGCTGATGGGCGAGATTGGGATGGTATACTTCATGTAAATCCCGGCCTGAAAGAGAAAGGATTGATAATGCTTTATAATCCATTAACAACTCCGATTAAGCGCACAATTAAAATCCCCTTATATTATACAGGACTAAGTACCAGCGCAAAAATCCGTGAAAAGGAGGGTAGTTCCAAAATTTATAGGTTAAATAGAGATTTTACAGTCGATTTCACTTTTACCTTGCCTGCTGAAGGATATTCCTGGTATGTAGTTGAATGAAAACTAAATTAGCTGAGTAATTCTATGATCTTATTGTTGGTGTTTTCATCTAAACGGGATGATGTATCCTCATTGTGCTGAGCTGTAATATACAATGAAGGTGTTTTATCAATGGGATATAACATCTTTTTAGAAGACAAGAGGGCAATGATTTTTTTAAAAGATAACTCTCCATCTTCAGTACCCCAGTTAGTCAATATGATTTCTTTTCTGCAGAGCAATGTTTCAGGCCATAATAAAGCGGAGGAGAGGTAAGATTGGCTATTTTGATAATCATGTATCCATACACTTGAAAGAATGCTCGCCTGAAATCGTTCTCCCACTATTTGCATACTGTTATATTGATAAGACAATCTGCTTTCATGGTGCCAGGCCTCTTCACTCCAGTTGCAGATATAGAATCCTGTAGACTTTAAAATGGCACTTTTCATGATATCTTCCTTGGATTCTTTGCAGTAAGTCATACTGATTATTTTTGAATCCTGTTGTGTTATTGATTCCTCAATAACAGCCTGAGTATGGTAATCTTTCTTGTAATAAGCAACAACTAACTCTTTGTTTGGGTAGTTTTGTTTTTCAAAACAAGCTAATGCTTTATCAAAAAATGCTGGTTTGCCATTGGCAATGCAGATACATGATATGAGTGGGTGAGAATTCATAAGCTCATCGTAATTGTTTATGCTGACGTAAAATTAGAAAAACTGAATTTCGACAGATAGGGCCATTTGTCCCATAACGCAGGAGCGCATCAAACCATACAAGCAGGACAAATGTCTCATAATAATCAGCCTCTCGTTACAGGTTCTTATTCTTTGTAACTTAAATAACCGAATATGGTTATTGTATTTGCTGTTTAGATAAATGAGCATTGTATGAAATTAATAGAGCAGATTGACAGACATGAGGTCTTAAAAAGATGGGCAATAGGTGAGGTCTATTCAGAATTTTTTATTCCACTGTATGAATCGCAAAGAGAAAAAACACTTGATATGTTGATTTCCGGAAATCGCTATCTGGAGCAGGAAGGGATTGATCAGGTTTTAGAAGTCAAACAATCTTTGATAGATTCTTTATCAAAATATATTAAATGGTATAAAGCTATCCTTGAGATCAATAAATCAGATCTGGACATGGTGTATACTTTGCAATTACCTGGTTGGGAAAGAAATACCGGTGGTTCTTACCTGATCGCTGACGCGGCAAGGAAGATTCAGAAAGTACCTTATCTGGACAAAAGGGTAGCTGCTATATATGATTCTCTCAAAAATAAGGAAGTAAAACTGGAGGGAATTACCTTATTGGCTGTAGATAAAATAGGACCATACGTAGCCGTAGAAGGTAATGGCAGACTGACCAGTATTTACATGGCGCAGCAATTAGAAAAGCTGGATTTGATTGATAACAATCAGATAGAGATTACATTAGGATTGTATTGATAGATTTTATAGATTTGTTATGGAAGGCAAAACAGAAATCGATATCATCATTTTGAGCTATGCAAAAAACGATGAGCTGAAATTAATTACTGAACATTGTATCAGTTCATTAATGATTTCTGAAAATGAAACACAAATCAGATTCAATGTAATTGTAGTTGAGTCAGAAAAAAGTTTAGCGCCCTTTCAATATGCACAAACTGAAACTATTTACCCGGAAGAGGAGTTTGGTTATCACAGATTCATGAATCTCGGAATTGCCAGCTCTTCTTCTAAATATATTTGTCTTTGTAACAACGATATTCGTTTTCATCCTAAGTGGGCAACGGAATTGTTAAAGGCTTTCAATAGATATGATGACCTGAGCAGTGTTTCTCCTTTCTGCTCAAAGCATCATCCCCAAATGGGCTTCGAATTTAATAACGGCATTTATGATGGTTATAGAATTCGCTACGAAGTTGCTGGATGGTGTCTGTTTCTGAAACGTGATGTATTGCGCCTGACAGGAAAGCTGGATGAAAATTATAGGTTTTGGTGTGCAGATAACGATTATGCGAATACGCTTGACGTATTAGGGTTGAGACATGCATTAGTTTCTTCATCTGTAGTGGATCATCTGGATAGTCGGACGATTAACACCAGAGCAGTTGATGATGAAAAATTGCTGGCATCTAACGAGTTCTTTTATCTCGAGAAAAAGTGGAATGCACGACTGGGGGAGGGCTGGCAAAGCGCGTAATCAGCTCATTCAATTGTTCTTTTTATGTTTTGTATTTTCAAAAGATTTCACTGTAGTATTATCGGGATGTAGAATAGCTATAAAACCATCAATATAATCATGAGCAAACACTTTGGCACCTTCACTTTGTATAAATGCATCATCTTCGCCTTTCTGTAAATCCTGAAAATGATGTTTCTCCCAAAACGATTTCCAGTATGCCAGGGTCGCTCCATTTAGCCACACTCTGGAATTGGGGTTGTTGCGGTTATTCGCATCTCCCTGCCAGAACATATTCATAATGGCGGAGAAATAGTGCACATGTTTAATGCCGCAGATATCTGCACCGCTACTTTGTAAAAAATATACCTGTTTCATAATCCAGTCGTAAGCGTGCCAGTCGTCATCGTCCCAATGCATAATAATTTCACCGCTGGCTTTTTTACATGCATAATTGCGTTTTAAACCAATGGTGCCTAAGGGCTCAGTAAAGAAGTATTTGATTTGTGGATGATCAGGTACCAAAGGTTTTACTGCATACTTTCCATCATCTATGATGATCAGCTCTTTATGTGGATAATTTTGTTGCAAAAAATAGCTGATGGCATAGGGAATAAACTTCTCACGGTCGGCTGTTGGCATAATGCAGGAAACAAGCGGTAATCTCATCTTTGAATCGTTTAGATGGCAATTTAAATACTATTAAACCGAACAGGCAGGTCAAATGACCCAAATTAAAACTTACTAATATCTCAAATTATAAACTTTGTAACTTGTTCCTATTCAACACGTCCAATTAACTCCAATCCTCAAATATGAGCAGTTTGAATTCATTTTTAGCCTATGCTGAAGCGCAGAACCTTGTTCTCAAAACTTTAGACGGTTTAGTGATGTACCACCTCACTGAATCAGCAATTCCTGAATATATTTACTTTATGCCCAGGCGGCTTCCTGTCGGGAAATCTCTAAGTAAGTTCTTCAAATGCCAATTCAAGTATATACCAGAGAAGTTTTACCTGATTTATTTCAATCCCATTCGCTGGGTGCTTCCCAACTTAGCGGAAGTGATGCGCGAAATAGAGGGTGTGGCGGTAGAATACGGGCATAGTAAATTATTATTTCAGCTTACTTATGGGAGAATCACCTTCGATGTAACACAGTGTAAGAAAACTAATACGAAAGAGGATTTGTCGGAATTCCAGATACCCATCTATCTGGATGAGAAAAATTTTTTTATCAATGTAATAGATCTGCCGGAAAGAATGGGAATTCCAAAGGTGTTCGAAAAACTTGATTTTACCTGGTGAGGTGTGCTGTTTAGATTTTTTTAAATAAAAATTGGTTATTGTGATTGTTTGTGCAAAGCTGGGAAGCTTTGCACTTCTTATTTAAACGGGCAAAATAAATCTGAATTGTCTGGAAAGGACCTGCTGCCAATTTATTTTTTGTAGGATATAAACTGTTTTTGAACACTACTAAAGAAACAAAGAACATTTATCCAATGAAAATCAAACAAATTTTATTATTAGCCTCTTTATTGACAGCTAATTATTCTAACGTAGCTGCGCAGGACAAACAAGATACCTTGTCATCGCCTACAGCTGAAGATAGTAAGCACTTTCTGGAAAATAACAAAAAGATGAAAGGTATTGTGGTAATGCCCTCAGGACTTCAATACAAAGTTATTAAGGAAGGCAAGGGTGCTAAGCCTGTTTCTACGGACAGGATAAGTATAAATTATACATTGGCATATATTAATGGCAAAATAATAGATGAAGATTTTAAAAATACAGTTTGGGATCATCACATTGACAAGGCATTGCCGGGAATGCGGGAAGCAATATTAAATATGCCTGTTGGATCCCGAAGAATTATCTATTTGCCTGCTAATTTAGCTTTTGGAGATTCTGATCAATCGGTTCCGCCCGGATCAACGATTGTTTGCGATATAGCATTACTGAAAGCTTACAAGTAATTCTATATCATGATCACATACCTGATTTCACGAAAGCTGTCGGTTTTTTTTATAATCTGGTTTTTTAAATATAGCCATAAAATATACTTACTTCAAAATTCTTCAATGTAATTTAGGAGAGTACCATAAAATATCGCACTTTTCTTATAACTGGGAATAGAAAAAGGAAGCGGATACTACGGGTTTGCCAAGCCCCGGATGAGTTTTAGTTGATGCTCCTTTATTCCCTTAATTTTAACGCGGTGATTTTACTTCGAAAATTCTATTTAGGAGAGAACACCTATAAAAAAAATTGCCAGTTTTGGAAAAAGGCTGTCTTTTATCATAATAAATGCGGTCTTTTTCTTATGCAGGTGAGATAGATATTTATTTTTTAAAAAGATTCGTCACAACTGTGCTAAGTATACTAACATTACCAATTAATTTTAACTGTGTTGATACTATGTTGGTAAACCTGTCGCTTCAGATTTAAGGAAAATACATTTAGTATAGTCTTTGGTATTTAATGCTGCTGACTATATTTGGCTTATTTTGGGGAACTTGACCCAATTATTGGTAATAAAAATTATTAAATTCACTTAAAGGTAGCTTCCGAAAAACCTATAAAGAGTAGGAATACATTTAAATTTTCTGATACTTTTATTGCTAAATAGTATCGATATAACATGCCTAGAGCTTGGTATTACTTTGTAGGTAATCAGTCAACAGATGACTACAATGATCTTTCTAAATATGAATTTTTAGACGATGGTACTGGACATAACTGGGAACCTTCATGTAATTCCGGTAATAATATATGTGCTATTTATGCCCTTGGGGTAAGTATAGGAATTCCACCGATCCATTCTTTCAATCCTACAGATATTACCTATGCCCGCAATTTCTTTGCCTCTGCAATTAGTAACAGTGCTAGCCAACCGGTTACTGGTGGCAATAATGCTCAGGGTCGTCCATACTATGTACGGGTGAGACCTTAATTGGATCTTATGGCCATTTATTATTTTCAGGAGCTATGGCAACATGGCTCCTAATCGTTATTCTATGTTAAACAAATTAACTTTGAAATCTGAAATAATTAATCAGATAGGTTCCATTTCATTTTTAAATCTTTTTGATTATCAGTAATTAGAAGGTTATGGATAAATGAAGATTGAAGCTGGAAAGATTCGCTCAGCGTTAAACTTTGATATTTAACAACTTCCATCAATTCTTTAGAGAAAGATAAAAGTTTTGATACATTTGGCCATAGGAATAAAAATTAAAGATCTTAAATTTTTATAAATCAAAAGGGAACGCCGAAAACATATAAAAGAGTACCCCAAAACTAAAGTTTTCATATATCTTTTGATTATAGAAAACCGTTATTATACCTAGGGCCTGGTACGCTTATATAGGTGCACTTGATGCATTTTCATTTAGCTTATTATCAAATTATGAATTGATAAATGACGGAAATGATCAAAATTTTTAGCCCACAGGTTATCTCAACGGTGATCGCATTTATGCTATAGGAAACCAGAACCGGTTGTGTGCAATCATTAAATCCTACAAATATTACCTACCCCCGTTTGATGTTCGCGGCGACAATTGATTCCTGCGCTTCAATCCCCCTAGGCTGTGGTCAACTTTATGTCGGAGTAAAGATCCTAAGTTAAATTTTATTTCCATCTAAAATGGGAGACCTATGAAAAACAATACACTATAGTATTGACAGAATAGGTGGGACAACTTGAATCTGTATTTTTAAATAGCAGAACAATTGCCAGTTTCTGAAAAGGCCGCCATCTTATCTCTCAATAAATGCGGCCTTTCTCTTCAAACAGGTGGGGTCATTAATTGATAGTCGTACAAGATTTTCATCAAAAAATCGTACTTTATATCTGATAAGACTATTAAAACATGATTAGAGAATCCGTAGACCGTAAAAGGCTGCGGATTTTTCGTTTATAGGATAGCTGATCACATTCTGGGTCAAATGTCTCATAATTGATTGTGTATATGATGGCGAATGGCCTATGCTTAACTTAGGTAGAACCATTAAACCCGCTATTATGAAGGTAAGATTTTTCTCTAATTATGACTCTTCGGACGGACTGTTAGGTCGTTTCCTGGCAAATTACATCGTAAATGATCAGCAGATTAGATTCACGACGAAGAGGGATTATGATTTTGCGGTAGTGTTTAACCGGACAAATGATCCAATCAAGAAAACGGCAGGGATTATCACGGTGGTGCAGGAACCTTCCTGGAGCCCGGCATTTGAGCGTACGGATTTTCTGACGGGCAGTGATTACCTGCTGGTGCATGATGCGAATTTATTCAGGGAGACGCTGGGAATAGAGCTGGGTGGGGAAGTGATTGAGTGTCCATCTTACATGTTTTACCACGACAGGGTGATGAATCCCTTCTGGGATTTTGTGCAGGCAGTGGACAAACCGAAGAAGTTATCAATCATCGTTTCACATATCAACCGCGAGCAGGGGAATTACCGGAAGCGGATCGCTTTACTGGAGAAGATCCTGGACTCAGATCTGGAGATCGACATTTATGGTCGCAGGTTGGAAATTGATGACAAAAGGTTTCGGGGACAATTGGATTTTAAGTACACGGGTCTGCTGCCATACCAGTATTCGATTGCGCTGGAGAACTGCAATGAGAGAAACTATGTGACGGAGAAGTTTGTGGACTGTGCCATGTGTAATACGATCCCGATTTATAATGGTGCGCCGAATGTAGGGGATATTTATGATGAACGTTTTTTCAGGACAATTAACCTGGACAGTCCAACGGTTATTGATGACATCAGGGAGATCATTAAACATCCTGCAGAACGCTCGCATGTGAACAGGGAAATCTATCGGCATGAGCGGAATTTGTATACTAAACTGAAGGAGATTATTCTGGATTAATATTTTTATTGGCTACTGTTTTATTAAAATGATTTAGCTAAAGTAATTGTAATTCAGGTGATTATAAATTTGTTATTTGAAGCAAAAGTGTTATTTTTGTTTAGTATAAAGGGTACGGGTACTGACCTAAAATAGTTTATCCTGCCTATGGGATTCAAGCCCCGGTGTTTCGTTAAGAAATCCGGGGTTTTGTTTTTTGAAATTGATTAAGGGCGATGTAGGGTAAATTGAGCTAGCGCGCTTTCAATGGTAAGGTAAACTTTTTGGAGCTGCTGATTAGTGATACAATAGGGCGGCAGGATATAGATGATGTTCCCTAAAGGCCGGAGCAGAATCTGATGTTCGAGGAAGTAGGTATATAGAATATCTCTTAAATTGCTGAAGTAACCGCTGTTTTCTGGTGCATAAAACTCAATGGCAAGGATGGTCCCGGTTTGTCTGATGTCTTTAATACCGGGATGTCCTGTGAGTTTTTCTTTAAATAATTGATGCTGCTGACAGATCCTGGTGATGTTGTCCTGGGTATCTTCTTGGATCAATAAATCTATACTGGCAGCTGCTGCAGTACAGGCCAATGGATTGGCGGTGAAAGAATGGCCGTGGAAAAGGGTTTTAAGCTTATCCTGGGATAAAAAGGCGTTATAGAGAGTGTCTGTGCAGGTGGTAACTCCCAAAGGCATTAAACCGCCTGTAAGGCCTTTGCTGAAACACATGATATCGGGCTGCTGTACCAAATGATCTGCGGCAAAGTTTTTTCCTGTTCTGCCAAAGCCGGTAAAGACCTCATCCTGGATCAGGAGGACCTGGTTGTCTTTGCAGAATTGGAGGAGTTGATCGAGTGGGCTGGCCTGGTACATGAGCATTCCGGCAGAACCCTGGATAAGTGGCTCGTAGATAAAACAGGCGAGCTGGTCTTTGTGTTGCAGGATCTCGGCAAACAGCAGATTGATATTATCGGGCGTGGGCAGGGGAATGAAAATGGTTTCAAAGAGAAGCTGGTCGAAAGGTGCGGTCCAGGCACTGCGACTACTGACGGACATGGCGCCGAAAGTATCGCCATGGTAACCATTTTCAAAGGCTAATACCTTTTTACGTGGCGTACCGGAATTGAACCAGAACTGGAGGCACATCTTGAGGGCGACTTCCACAGCGGTAGAGCCGTTATCGCTGTAAAAGACTTTTTGCTGGTTAGCGGGCAAAATGGCGAGCAGCTTTTCTGCGAGCATCACAGCGGGCTCATGGGTAAAACCGGCGAAAATAACCTGATCGAGTTGCTGCATCTGGGCATTTACGCGTGTGGTGATGTAAGGATGGCAATGGGCATGGGTAATCACCCACCAGGAAGAGATCGCATCGATGATCTCGTTTCCTTCCTCATCGTAGAGGCAGGCACCTTTGGCACTGACGATTCCGGTTGGGGCTGTAGCGGTTTGCATCTGGGTATAAGGATGCCAGATGATTTTGGCATCCCTTTCTGCTAAGTTCATATCTGGGTGTTTGCTGGTACTTGATTTGCTGTGGATTGCGCTGTTTTAACCATTGGTCTGAGTCCCAATAGCTGGAACATCTTTTTATCATCGTCGAGTCTCGGATTGGGAGTAACGAGCAACTCTTCGCTTTCACTGGTGAAAATCGAATTGGCACCGGCCATGAAACACCAGGATTGTTCTTCGATACTCATTTCAGCGCGACCAGCGCTTAATCTTACCATTGCTTTTGGCATCAGGATTCGGGCAGTGGCAATCATGCGGACCATTTCCCAGCTGTCTACTTTAGGTAAATCGGCTAATGGAGTTCCTTGTACCCTGGCTAAAGCATTTACGGGCACAGATTCTGGATGCTGGGGCATGGTGGAAAGGGTGTGGAGCATATTGATCCTGTCTTCATGGGTTTCACCGAGACCAATAATCCCGCCGGAACAAACGGAGATCCCTGCTTTCCTGACATGGTTGATGGTGGAGAGCCTGTCGTCGAAGGTACGGGTGGTAATGATTTCCTCGTAATGTGCTGCGGAAGTATCGAGGTTATGGTTATAGGCATAAAGTCCGGCTGCTTGTAAACGTTCTGCTTGAGACTGGGTAATCATGCCGAGGGTACAGCAGACTTCTAATCCAATCTCGTTTACGCCGCTTACCATTTCAAGGATAGTATCGAAGTCTCGGTTATCTCTTACTTCTCGCCACGCAGCAGCCATACAGAACCTGGAAGAGCCGGCATCTTTTGCGCGCTGGGCAATGGCGACCACGTCTTGTTTAGACATGAGTGATTTAACGGTGATGCCAGTATGGTAACGGGCGGCTTGTCCGCAATAGGAGCAGTCTTCGGGACAGCCTCCGGTTTTTACGGAAAGCAGGGTGCAGACCTGCACTTCGCCGGCCTTGTGATAGAGGCGGTGAACGGTGGCGGCCTGGTAGATCAATTCGAGCAAAGGCTGGTCATAAATAGCCTTAATTTCGGAAATTGTCCAGTCGTTGCGTAATTCTATTTCTTGGGTCATGTTATTGTTGAGTTGTAGATTGTAAATAACTGATTATGATTTGATAGATAATTGTATAGGGGCGCATGCAATGGCATATCGGGTGCATGCTTGAAATTCTGGCAACTCGCTGAAGGTAGTTTTAAGGGGGATATGGCTGATGATGACATCGAGGGTGTCAAGGTCAAATTCCCCGTTAAAAATTACATGTTTTAGCTTCAGTCCGCGACTGTTCAGGGCATCAATGCTGAGTAAAGTATGGTTAATGCATCCGAGATAGTCGCGGGCCACGAGAACGATCTCGGCGTCAAATTGTGCGATCAGGTCTATCATCAGAAAGGTGTCTGATAAAGGGACAAAGAGTCCGCCTGCACCTTCGATAAGCAATGGTCGGCAGCTGCTGGGCAGGGTAAAGTCTGTGGGGTTAATGGTAATACCTTCTGCTTTGGCTGCTTTATGTGGGGAAGCGGCCATTTTGAGGCGATATCTTTCGGGGTGGACCACAGTTTCCATATTGACAATGAGCTGTTGGATTTTATGACTGTCGGTATGGTGTAAATCGCCAGCCTGAACGGGTTTCCAGTAGTCGGCCTTCAGCTGTTCTACCAAGACGGCAGAGACAATGGTCTTCCCGACATCGGTGCCGATCCCTGTAACGAAGAGTGGTTTACTTAACATTATTGGGCCGGACTTAAATCGTTTACCAATTGATGAAAGACTCTACATAGGTTTCGTATCTCTCTATCTGTGTTGTGAATATGTAAAGATATTCGGAGTCTTTCTGTGCCTTTGGGTACAGTGGGACTGAGGATGGGCCGCACGTCGAAACCTCTTTCCTGCAGGTATCTGCTGTAGGCAATGGCCTTCGAATTGTCGTTAACAAAAACGCATTGAATAGCGGTTGGGTTCTGTGTGCTTTCAAGCATACTTTGTGCGGGCATATGTTGCACCCAAAGGATAGATTTCTCTGCGAGTTGGGCAACGAGATCGATATTTTCGAGGAGATGGTCGTAGGCCAAGCGGATCGACACCAGGGAATGGAGTGATAACGCGGTGCTGTAGATGAAAGGTCGCGCGAAATTGATGAGGTAATCTTTAAGGGGTTTCGGGCCCAAAACGATCCCTCCGTGCAGCCCAAGGGCTTTACTGAAGGTCACCACGCGTGCAAAGACAAGGTGGCAGGCCTCCATTTCGCAGACAAGGCCCATGCCGAGCACACCAAATGCATGGGCTTCATCTACAATCAGGTTTGCGCCATATTGAGCGCAAAGTTGTCCGATGCCCAAAATATCTGAAATATCCCCGTCCATGGAATAAACGCTCTCTATGGCCACATAACAAATTCCTTTAGCGCGTTTGAGTTTCTTTTCGAGGTCTTCGAGGTCGTTGTGCCTGAACTTCATTCGGTGGGCAAAGCTTAATCGCGCGCCATCGATGATGGAGGCATGGATATATTCATCCATCAGTATGGTATCTCCTTTGCGGGGCAGGGAAGAAAACAAGGAAAGGTTGGCGTCATATCCTGAATTAAAGAGGAGTCCGCTATCCGCTTCATGGTAGATGGCAATATCATTTTCCAGCCGCTCTGCATAACCGGAGTTGCCGCTCAGTAATCTGGAGCCGGTAGAGCCCAGTACACTTAAAGTATTACAGGAGATAGTCGTCTTAATGACTAAGTTTAACAGGGTGGAACGGGATAATCCGAGGTAATCGTTGGAGCAGAAATCAGCGAGGCCATCTGTTACTTTCAGACTTCGGAAGGCGTTTTCTTCGTGACGTTTTTGGAGACGGGCAAGCATTAATTGAATAGAGGAATTCATCGGCGGGGTGTTTTCATAGGTTTATAGTCGATTGTTTTGCTGCTTATACGGCATCCGCCAGATCCTGGATCCAGCTGTCATATAATCTTTGCTCTATAGTAGTGATGGATTGGGCGTGAATTTCCCATTCTGAGGAAAATAAGTTCAGTTGTGCAATCATTTCCTCTAAATGTCCCTGCTCTTCAATGATGATATTTTTAACACTGACTTTGCTTTTGGATTGATCCAGAACCTCCTGATAGATAGGGTATAGGATGTCTGCACGTACTTCAATAGCGTAGGTAACAAAGAGGTAACAGCCATATTTTAAGGCGGATCCGGTAAGGCCTAATGTGGTTTTGAGGTAGCGGGCAGTTTCCAGATCGAGTTTGTTGAGGTAGTATTTGCTGTGGTGAGGGGCAAGCAGGTATTCCGGCGCATAGGTGGGGCAGGCATCGGGTGTAATTTTTTGAATCTGTTTTTTCAGGTAAAAGGCATGGCGGTGTTCCTCTGCAGCATGTTTCAATACCATGAAAGAAGTAGTCTCGGGCTGCTCGCTGGCGGATATCTTCCTGGCGCCGATGTTCTCCTGCAGGGACAGGGTGTTTAGGAAACGGGTATGATAATCGTTATTTTGTACGATCTGTTTTAAAAGTTGTTTGAGCTCCATTGTTCTGATATTTCGCCAAAAGTATTATCTTGCCGGATAGTTCAATGGTACCAGTTTTCAGTTTATGAGTAGTCCGGTTAAAATTCCTTTTAAAACAGTTATCGCGATAGACAGGGGGCTCGACAGGCCTGTTTATTTGCAGGTGGCACACCAAATGATCAACGCAATTCAGCGCGGGGTGCTGGTCGCGGGAATCCAGTTGCCGGGCACGAGAAGTCTGGCGGATGAACTGGAAGTACACCGGAAAACGATCATTGCGGCATATGACGAACTGGATGCGCAGGGCTGGACGGAGATCAGGCCGAATAAGGGCACGTTTGTGCGGCAGAATACGCCTGAGGAGACCACAGCGCTAAAAGATTATGATCAGGGCTTCCTGACGAGTTATCCGGCGCAAACGGGTTATAGTTTTAAACAGAGTATGTTGCTGGATGCAGCGAATGTACATAGCGGGACAGGTCTGGAGTTTAATGACGGACTGCCGGATATCCGGTTATTGCCGCTGGACAGGTTGTCTAAAGTGTATGGTGGGATCCTGAAGAGCAAGACGAATTATCGCCATTTTGGTTACTCGCATGTGGAAGGGAATGAGTTCTTCCGGGAGACACTGGCTGCGTATTTGAATAATACACGGGGACTTCATATCAACAAGTCTAATGTATTAACTACGAGGGGAATACATATGAGTATTTACCTTGCGTCGAGCATGCTGATTGCGCCGGGAGATCATGTGATTGTGGGCGACTTAAGTTACTACCTGGCGAATATGTGTTTCCAGCAGTGTGGGGGGAAGATCATCTCGGTACCGGTAGATGCGGATGGTATTTCTGTGGAAGCGATCAGGGAGCTGTGTAAAAAGAAAAAGATCAGGTTATTGTATTTGACACCGCATCATCATTATCCCACGACAGTGACTTTGTCGCCGGAACGCCGTATGGAACTGTTACAGCTGGCTTCAACTTATGGATTTATTATCCTGGAGGATGATTATGACTACGATTTTCATTATAACGGGAACTCGGTATTGCCGCTGGCGAGTGCAGATACGGATGGCATGGTGGTGTATATCGGCTCTTTTTGTAAGTCGCTCGCCCCGGGATTCCGCTCGGGTTACCTGGTTGCGCCGGAAAACCTGATCCGGGAAATGGCGAAGTTCAGGAGGCTGGTGGACCGCCAGGGGGACATGTTAATGGAGCAGGCCTTAGCGGAGCTGCTGGAAGAAAAGGAAATTCAGCGTCACTTAAAGAAGGCGGTAAAGATCTACCAGGAGCGAAGGGATACTTTCACTGGATTACTGCAACAGCATCTGGGAGAGGAGGTTTCATTTATTTCTCCCCCGGGCGGATTGTCGGTATGGACCAAATGGAATCCTAAACTGAACCTGATGCGGATCAGTAAAAATTGTCTGAAAAGGAACCTGTATCTGCCACAGGAATTGCTGTACCAGACGGATAGTTTCACAGCGATGCGACTGGGATTCGGAAACCTGACGAGCGCAGAACTGGAAGAAGCTGTACAGGTATTACAGTTAGCGGTGCGGGAGAGCTGAGTTGGTACCGTATCAGGTACAACGAATCGTATTGATTTACTTTATTTTCTTTGAAAACGGGTGATTTTACCTGTTATTCAACCTCATACAATTCAGTTTAATTGTTATATTTGTGTCACCCTTGACCTTGAAACCGCTCTATAAACATATCGCAAAACTATGGAATACCTTTACGGGTGATTCGGATAGTTTTGATATTGAGGCAAGGATCTTCCACGCAATCGTAATTATCGCTACCGTACTGTTGACGATCAATGGTTTAACTACCTGTATTATCGGTATGTCGGCCGAGTCTGTTTATGCTTTCGCGTTTATCCCGGTCTTATGGCTGATGTATTATTTGTCGCGCTACAAAGGCAAACCGGGTTTAAGCATTATCATTTTAGGGGCCTTTGGCAATGCGGAATGTATTGGTGTATATTTTTTAACTGGCGGATCCAACGGAGATAATTTATTGATGTTAACAGCTATAACGTTTATCCTGCTGGCAGTAGCACCTAAAAAACAATTGAAAGTCTGGATTCCGCTCAACTGCGCCATTCTTGTGGGATTGATCTTCGCAGAATACCTGCATCCGGAATGGGTTACTCCATTGTATGATGATTCGGCCACAAGGCTGATGGACCAGGCACAGTCTTACCTGATCTTTTTTGTGCTGCTGGTGATTATCATTATGCTGATTAAAAGTAATTATTATACGGAAAAGCGACTGGCAGATCTGCGGGAGCTGGAACTGATTAAATCAAATGAAGCAAAGAATAAGCTCTTTTCTATCGTTGCGCATGATTTACGTGCACCACTGGCATCGGTGCAGAATTACCTGGAATTGCTGAAACAGGTGTATCTGACCGAGGAAGAGAAATCGCACATACAGGAAAACCTCCTCAATTCTACGAAACATACTTCGGAGATGTTAACGAATATCCTCTCCTGGTCTAAGGCACAGATGGACGGGATGTCGCTCAATTTTGTGAAGGTAAACCTGGAACGTTCCCTGAACCCTACAGTGGCCTTACAGCAGCATATGGCGAAAGAAAAAGGGATTGAGCTGATTTGTCCGGAGCCAAGTGAGATGGTCGTTACTGCAGACCCGGATATGCTGCAGCTGGTGGTGCGGAATATCATCAGCAATGCAATCAAGTTTACACCTGCAGGAGGAAAGATCAGCGTGAGTTACGAGGAGCGGGACAAAGAATGCTGCATCATCATTAGTGATAATGGTATTGGAATAGCGAAAGAGAACCATGAGCAGGTTTTCTCCTTAAAGAGTCAGTCCACCTACGGAACGAATAACGAGAAAGGTGTGGGGCTTGGTCTGGTGTTGTCGAAGAACTATGTAGAGCTGCAGAATGGCAAGATCTGGTTTGAAAGTGAAGAGGGATCAGGGACTACGTTTTTCCTGAGCTTCGGGCTGAATTAGAATTTAAACCAGTTGTCATAAATCGCTTTACCACAACTGGTTATTGTATTTGACTTCAATCGTTTTGTGCGACCTAAATTGGCTTTTCGTAGATCCTGTATTTCTTGTACGGCTCACCTTTAATGGCGATAATTGCATTATTCACAAGGTCATTATGCTCTAAAGTCCATCCTGCTTCCGCATATTCAAAACCTTTTCTGCGGTAAGATTTAATGATACTTCCATAGAGACAAGCTTCGATCCCCATTTTGCGGTAACCGTCAATTACACCCAGCAGCAGGATTCGGATTCCCTTTACCTTTTTCTTGCCCAATAACAATTTGAAGATGCCGGTCGGCAGCAAACGTCCTTTTTTGATTTTGATCTGGATCTGGTTCATATCGGGAATGGCAGCGCCAAATCCTACAATTTTACCATCCTGCTCTGCAACGAAACAGAAATCGGGATCGAGTACCAGTTTCAGGTCTTTCGCCTGGTAATCAAACTCTTCATCATTCAATGGCACAAAGCCGGTGTTTTTATCCCATGCTTTATTGTAAACCTCTCTTAAGCTTTCGGCTTCCTGTTTGAAGTTTTTCATGTTGATCTTACGGATAGTAATCTTCTGGCGCGTTAACCGCTCCTCGAGTCTGTCCATGAGTTTCACAGAACGGTCATCGTAGTTGTCACCTCTAAAGATCCAGGCAATAAGATCTACTTGTTTATGCAGACCAGTAGCTTCCAGCAAAGCAGGGTAGTAAGTCGCGTTGTAAGGCATCATCACCACGGGTGGAGAGTCAAATCCTTCAATTAACAAACCGCATGATTCATTGGTAGAGAAATTTACGGGCCCCATCAATTTACCGGTCACGCCTTTATCCTTTAACCATTTTACAGCAGTGTCTATTAAAAGATCGGCCGCGGACTGGTCATTGATACAATCGAAGAAGCCAAAAAAACCGTCGTTGGCATTATTCATCGTATTGTGACTGTTGTTTAAGATGGCTGCAATCCGCCCGATAATCTTATCCCCGTCATAGAGCAGGAAAGTCTGCAATGAAGAGTGTTTATGGAAGGGGTGAGTAGTGAGCAGATCTTTTTGTGCGATCCACAGTTCCGGCACGTAGTTCGGATCATGTGCATACAAGTCGTGTGGAAAATCAATAAAAGCACTGAGCTCTTTTTTAGATTTTACCGGTATGATTGTTCTCATCTATGGTGTTAAATTGTTGTCAATTGATTGTGCAAATTATAAAATTTCAATGCCCTTTTCCTCTAAAAGGTTAAATATTTGTTCATTGATATCACTCCTTGTCGTTTCGGCCTGTGAGATATCCTTACACCAGAAATATATTTTGATAGTGCTGTTTACTTTGTTAACCGGACTAATGATCACTATAGGTTCTTTATTAACGAATATGTTCTCATTGCTTTTGATGACTTCCTTGACCATTGTGATCACCTCAGGACCATTAAAGGGCTTGGCAATAGTGAATACCATGTCTATGCGCATATGGTTATTACTCAATGTCCAGTTGATGATATTATTGGATAAGATCGTGCCATTAGGAATGATAATTTCCGCGCCGTCATCGCTGAGCAAGGTGCTGGAACGGACCCCGATTTCTTTTACCCTGCCTTTTTTATTGCTGAGCTCCACCACATCGCCAATGCGTATGGTTTTATCAAATATCAGTATGATACCGGATACGAAATTGCTGACGATGTTTTGTAAACCCAATCCGATACCCACACCTAAGGCACCCAGGATAACGGTGATCTTATCAATAGGGAGTCCGGAAGCGGCAACAGCGATCAGGAAACCGCCAATTAACAGCACCAATCGCGTAACGAGCAGTTTAGAACGCTCTCCTTTATTATCGTCGAGTGTATCTTCACCAGTATCTCCAAAGAAATAAGCGATATATTTCTGCAGGAAGTTGGCCATCCAGATGATTCCCAGGAAGAGCACAATCCCACCGAAGGTGAAAGAGAAACTGCCAATGACTCTTTTTTCGCTGAGCAGTTCCATGATGGACTCATAAATGCCGTTGAAAATATTGAGGTTGGTGGTGAACATGACTACCCAAATGATAATTGCACCGATCCCGGTAATTCTTTTCACGCCGTTAATGACCGGTTTCCAGTCGAAATATTCCGGATAACCCTTGCGGATCCGGCTGCTTTTCATCTGTAAAAGGAAGGCTTCCACGATCATGGTCGCCAGTATAGTGAGCGACACCGCATGGAGTAACGCACTTACACCTGTAGTGTAGAAGATCTGTGTTAACGTGAACCTGCCGAACAGGTTACACAATACTGAAACCAGTGAAAATACCACTACCATGACGCCGACTGTGATCAGCACCCGGTAACGTTTCACTTTTTCATTCAGCGTTTTCAGCACAAAGATTCCGTAAGCCGTAGCACCGATACTGAGGAAGAATAACAGCCAGCGCTGGAACCTTGGCGGCATGCCCAATAAACGCAGGATAGCAGGAGCAAACAGGAAAAGCACAAAAATGCACCATTGTGTGAACAGCTTCCTGTCTAATCGCCGGTAAAATAAGGTAGTCAGTAAAATGGCCAGTATCGCATGTACCATTTCTATATATAAGGCTGGTGCGCGTAAATCGAATACCGGTGCGAGTGTGAAAATGAAAATCAGCGTAATCAGGTAAGGTGCAGGCCTGATATAAGTGAATTTGAATTCTTCCACCGCCTCGAGTTTGTCGCGCATTTTCAGACTTCTGTAATTGAAGAACAACCAGAAGAAAAAGACGAGACTGGTGAACAGGAGTAAGGCCCTGCTGCTGCGGGTATAAACAAAGTAATAACCCGAGATCTGCTGCTCGCTGTTAATGAACCTGCGAAAACCAACTGCCCCGTTAGCCTTTTGATTGACCGTTTCCCAGAGGTATCTGCGCTCCTTGCCAAAAGCTTTAATGCTGACCGACTGCATTTGCGTATCGGTCAGGTACATGAGTTCTTTGATGTTAATAAGGTTGGAAGAAGTTCTTGCCTGCAGGTTATTGATCTGCAGGGTAGTACCTTTAATAAGGCTGTCCATGACAATCCTTTTCTTTTTCAGCTCCACAAACTGATCCTTGAATTGTGCACGGAGGGATGG
>Ga0247814_10000080_pt1 | contig 91779 bp, 83 predicted proteins | sample UWRJL179409R1_FD_179947 | JGI IMG/M metagenome (GOLD analysis project Ga0247814, IMG submission 179947) | Plant litter microbial communities from Arlington Agricultural Research Station in Wisconsin, United States - UWRJ-L179-409R-1 | ecosystem: Environmental > Terrestrial > Plant litter >... | reverse complement strand
TCAACACGATTGTTGGACCAGATCCATCCCGGAAGATCTCGTAGGACCGGATTCATCCGGGAGGACGTCGGTGCCATCAGCGAAATAATCGGAGCCTGTCCCGACCTCTTCGCGAATGAAATCGCTTCCGCGGTTTATCACTCAGCGACTCAACGCCGGGCATTCAGCCAACGCTTCCTTGAGGAAATCGATCAGCGCCTGCACGGGCCGCGCGCCCTGGCGATGCTGCGGGTACACCGCCGACAAGGCCAACGGTGGCGTGCGAAAGTCATCCAGAACCCGGACCAGCCGGCCGTCTTCCAGCGCCGCGCCGACAATGAACAGCGGCAGGTAGGTAATGCCCAGGCCAGCAATTGCTGCATCACGCAAAAGCTCGCCATTATTGGCGCGCATCCGCCCGCACAGGCTCACGGCAACAGGTTTGCCCAGACGCTCGAATCGCCATTGCACCTGACGGCTATGGCCATAAGGCAGGCAGTCATGACCTTTCAACGCTTCCGGCTCGGTCGGTTCGCCGCGCCGCTGCAGATAGTCCGGGCTGCAGCAGTACACGCGTTCGATATGCGCGATATGTCGACCGATCAAGGTCGAATCTTCCAGTACGCCGATGCGCAGCGCCAGGTCATAGCCTTCGCCGAGCAAATCCACGGCGCGGTCACTGAGGTCCACCTCGACCGCGACTTCCGGGTAGCGTTCGAGAAACACCGGCAGCAGGCGGCCCAGATGCTCAATGGCAAAGGACAACGGCGCGGTAAGGCGAATGGTGCCGCGCGGCTGGTTGTTCTGCCCGGCGATGATTTGTTCGGCCTGCTCCACGTCGGCCAGCAGCCGCAGCGCCGATTCGTAATAAGCCTGCCCCAACGGCGTGACGTCCAGCCGTCGTGTGGAGCGATTGAGCAGGCGCACGCCGAGCCGCTCTTCGAGCTGCATCAGACGCCGACTGACAAACTGTTTGGACAGCCCCAATTGATCGGCGGCCGCCGTGAAACTCCCGGATTCCATTACCTGGGTAAAGATCCGCATGTCTTCGAATGGATTCATTGTCGCTCATCGGTTGACAGTCAAACACTTTCTACCAGCTTTATCACACTCCTGCACAGCATTAATCTGGCCATCACGGTCATCTCTCCCACCCAGGAACTCGCCCATGCTCGTCTTCATTCAAACCTACCCGCTGGCGTGCAGCGTCTTCCTGATCCTCGCCGACCTGGCAAGCTGGCACGCGGTGCCGTATCAGCACCGACTGGCGAAAGTCTCGGCACGGCTGGGCTTGTTCCTGCTGTACAGCGCGGTGATTATCAGCGCCGGCCTGAGCCCACTGGACACCGCGCCTTGGGAAGACGACAGCGCCCGCCATCTGGCAGCGACTGCGCTGGAAATCATCTGGTGGATTTTCGCCTCGCGAACCCTGACCGAAGTGCTGGGCCTGCTGCTGATGCAGCGCATCGGACACAGCGGGCGATTGTTGCAGGAAGTGATCGGCGCAGTGATTTTCCTGATCGGCATCGTTGCCGCCGCAGGTTACGTGCTGCAACTCCCCGTCAAAGGCCTGCTCGCCACCTCTGGCGCCATGGCGATCATCGTCGGCCTCGCCCTGCAAAGCACCTTGAGCGATGTGTTTTCCGGCATCGTCCTCAACACCACCAAACCCTATCAGGTAGACGATTCGATCAGCATCGACGGCGTCGAAGGCAAAGTCATCGACATCGACTGGCGCGCCACGCATCTGCTGACAGGCACCGGCAGCACCGCCGTTATCCCCAACTCGGTGGCGGCCAAGGCCAAGATCGTCAACCTCAGCCGTCCCAAGGATATGTTTGGCGTATCGATCAACATCATGGTTTCGCCGCATATCCGCCCGCGTCGCGTACTGGATGCCCTGGACCGTGCCTTGCAGGGCAGCAGCGCCCTGCTGCCCTTTCCCAAGGCCCGGGCCACGGTGAAAGAAGCCAGCCCGACCACCATCGAATACACCCTCACCGGCTTCATCAAGAATCTGGATAAAAAGGCCGATGTGCGCAACCTGCTGTTCGACCTGGCCTATCGTCATCTGGAAGCGGCGGGCATCGCCTGGCAATCGGAAGTGACCGTTGAACCGGCATCCCGGGCGCGCACGCTGCTCGATGAGGTCAAGGTGTTGCGCGCGTTGAACAGCGAAGAGAAAAACCATCTGGCACAGCATATGTCGTTACGGGAATACGCCGCCGGACAGGTGATTCTGGAAGAAAACGAAGTGACTGACAGCCTGTTGGTGATCGCCACCGGCGTCGTTTCGGCAACGGTATCCGATGGCCGTAATTCCATCGAGGCCGGGCGCATGGGGCCCAGTGAAGTGATGGGCGAACAGGGCGTGCTCAACGATACGCCGTCCGAGGCACGCTTCACCGCGCTCACCTCGTGCGTGGTTTACCGCATCGACAAAGCCGTAGCGCGGGAAATCATGGAGCAGGAAGGGCAAATCAGGAACGCCTTGAAAAAGCTGCAGGCGGTTCGCCAACACAGCAGCCAGTCGCTATTGATCGAAAAACCGGCGGCGATCAAAAAGGGCAGCTTCCTGGGCTGGCTGCAGAAGCGCTGATCAATTGTCCGGGGCCTGCAACACCGCACGCAAGCCGCCTGTCGGCAGGTTTTCCAGGCGGATCTGCCCACCCAGACGCTGGGCAATGGTTTGCACAATGGTCAGCCCCAGACCGACGCCCTGATCGTTGCCCCGACTGTAGAACCGCTCGAACAATCGTTCACGCTCCGCTTCATCGATGCCAGGACCTTGATCCTCGACGCTGAGCGAAAACGTCCGGTCATCGAACCGCAATCCAATCCTGACCTGGCCGCCCTCGGGTGAAAAGTTCACCGCGTTGGTCACCAGGTTATGCAGCGCGATGTTGATCAGTCCTGGATCGGTCTGAACGAAATGTGACTCTTCACTGGGATCAAATGACAACTCCAGCCCTCGACTCAGCACCCAGTGCGTCAATTGCACCAGGCTTTCGCGCACAGTCTCCACCAGATCGATGGACGCCATGGGCGCAGCGCTGGCCTGGGGTTCCAGGCGCGCAATGGTCAACAATTGATTCACCAGTCGGGTCGTGCGATCCACACCAATGATCAGATAACCCAGGGATTCTTGACGCTGCTCCTCGTTGCGCGCTTCCAGAACGTTTTGCGCATGGACCCGGAGCACCGCCAGCGGCGTACGCATTTCGTGGGCGGCGTCGGCGATAAACCGGCGTTCACGGTGCAAGACGTCCTGGATCTGGCCGAGCAAGCGGTTCAATGCTGCCTGCATCGGCTCCAGTTCGCTGGGCAGCGGTGCCAGTCGCAACGGCTCAAGGGAACCTGGGTGGCGGGCGCGCAAGGTCTTGGCCAGATCAGCCAGAGTTTTGAGTCCCCAGCCAATCGCCAGCCAGATCACCGCGACCAGCAACAGACTGCCGATCAGATTCGGGCCCAGGGTGTGCCGCACAATCCGGTGGACCAGATCGGTGCGCACATCGTCCCGCTCGCCAACCCAGATCCGCATGCCGTTCTGGCTGTCGTCGAGCACGAACGCTCGCCAGCCGTGACCGGCTTGATCGGTCACATCGCTGAAGCCCGCTGTCTGCGGCACTTGAACGAAGGTCGGGGCGCTGGCGGTATGCACCAGCAACTTGCCGGCGTGGTCCCACACCTGAAAGGCAATCTTGCTTTCGTAGGGATGGCCATCAACCCTGGGCTCAGCCTGTCCCAGCGCCGTATTGAAGGCTTGATACAGCTGACTTTGTTCGGTGCGGGCCAGGGGCATCCGCATCACGCCCTGCAACAGCCGTGCGTTCTGGGCCAATTGCGCGTCGTACACCTCGGCAATCTCATGGTTGCTGTCGTGCACATTGAACACACTGAGGATCAGCAAGCCCACCAAAAGCAAGCCAATGATCAGCGTCAGGGTACGCCGCCGTATCGAGTTCAACGCTGTTCCTCCACCAGATAACCAACGCCGCGAATAGTGCGGATCAGATCGCTGGAAAACTTTTTGCGCAGGTGATGGATATGCACTTCCAGGGTGTTGCTCTCGGCCTCTTCGTTCCAGCCATACAACAGTTGTATCAGACGATCACGCGTCAGCACCCGGCCTGGCGGTGACAGCAATTCATGCAGCAACTGGTATTCCTTGGGCGTCAGCAATACCGCCTGATCGTGATAGGTCACCTGTTGTGTACCGGGGTCCAGCGTGATGCCCGCGTGTTCGATCAACGCCCGCGCCCTGCCCGCGCTGCGTCGCAACAATGCCCGCAGACGCGCCTTCAGCTCAGACAGGTCGAAGGGTTTGATCAAGTAATCGTCAGCGCCGGCATCGAGTCCGGCGATACGGTCTTCGGTCGCATCACGCGCGGTGAGGATCAGCACCGGCAGGCCTGAGCCGCTCTGTCGCAAACGGCGCAGGACTTCCAGGCCGTCAAGTTTGGGCAGGCCCAGATCGAGGATCGCCAGGTCGAAGCTTTCGCTGAGCAGTGAATGCAGGGCGCTGGCGCCATCCTTGAGCCAATCGACGGTGTAGCCTTCACGGCTCAAGGCCTGATGAATCCCTTCCCCCAACGCGACATCGTCTTCAATGAGCAGCAAACGCATGGAGGCTCCGGTTTATTTAAGTTTCTTTTCGACATCGGCCAGCAATTGCCCTATTTCCTGACGTCGGCCAGCATCGGCCTGTTCCCGGCCGGGACGTGGCGCGGCCTGCAGCGCTTTATTGAGCACATCCCTGGCCTGAGCATAGTGGCCTTGTCGGTACAAATGGTCACCCCAAAAATACAGCGGATCGATACCGTCAGGATTGAGCTTCAGGCCCTGCTCCAGCAATTGCCCGGCTTTGTCGGCATCACCAAACCCGAGAGGCCACCCCGGTACCCGATCATAAAGTGCCGCCAGGCTGACGTAGGCGGATCCTTGCAGCGCCTTGGGGTCCAGAGACAGGGCTTTTTCCAGATCAGCCCTGGCTTGCTTGACCTTGCTCAGCGCCCCCAGACCGCCCTGTGCCCCCGCCCAACTGCTGGTGACGATCCCCGACCAGATCCAGGCTTCGGCCGCCTGGGGACGGGCTTGCACAAAGGACGACGTTTGCACGGCGAGCTTTTCAAAAGCGTCAGGTCGCTGTGGCGCGGGAACTTCGTATTGCACGTGCGCCCATTCCTGCTGGATGGCGCTCAGACGTTGCTGGTCGGGAGCGTCCAGTGCCCACAGCGGCAGGCTCAGCATGCCGCAAGCAAGGCCGATGATGATCGTTTTCATGGTTTGGTTTTCTCGTTGGCAGGTACGTGACTGAGACGTCGAATCAGCGGCAGATGCTTGCGCAGACCTCGGTCGACGAGGCTGGGCAGGAGGCTGTTGAGGCCGATGAAAAACCGCTCCGGCCAGCCCAGATACAGTTCGCGACGATCGCCGGCAATGGCATGCACCACCGCCTGGGCGACCTGGCCGGGATCATCGACATTGGCGTTGAGCGCATCGTTCAAGGCTTGCGCGGCACCGCTGTTCATTGAGGTCCGGGTGGCACGAGGGGCGACGTAAAGCACGCTGATCCGTGTGTCTGCCAGCTCCCGGCGCAACGCCTCGGTGAACCCGCGCAACGCGAATTTGCTGGCGCAATAAGTGGCATAGCCGGCATAGCCAATTGATCCGTATGTCGATCCCACATTGACCACGGTTGCGCTGCTGGCGTTGTTGAGCAGTGGCAGCAGCATCTGAGTCAAGCGAATCGGCGCGTGCACATTGACGGCCAGCATCGAGCTGATCGCGCTTTCATCCAACTGCTCAAGCATGGCGAAGTGGTTGGTCCCCGCCGCATTGATGAGCAGGTTGACGCCGTGCAGCGTCCGCGCGGACGTCACCACGTGCTGGCGTCCCTCCTCCGTGGTCAGATCCGCCTCGATCCAACGCAGTAAATGGGGGTATTGCTCCAGCAGCGGCAGCAACGGTTCCTTGTGCCGGGAAACCCCAAGCACTTCGCTGCCGCTGGCACACAGTGCCTCGGCAATGGCGAGTCCGATCCCGCCGCTGGCCCCTGTCAGTACGACCCTGGCCTCAGAGAGACGCATGCGCTGCATCCTCGAAAGCTGCTGCAACCTCTGCTCCCGGCAGCTCGCGGAACATGTCGGTGTACAGTCGGTAGACGACTTTTGAGGCATGGATGACGGCAGCCTGATCAGCCGGGTCGTCCAGTTGATCCATCAGTCGGCGATAGGTTTGCATGTGCCCGATATCCAGGCTGCCATGGGAACTGAGATAGCTGAAAGCCGTTTCCGGCAACTGCAGCTGATCACGGATGCTGCCGGCGGCATGGGTCGCCAGCGCAATGCTGGTGCCTTCCAACACGTTGACCATGCCAAACAGGCCGACCGGATTGTCCCGGGCTATCAGGTCGTAGAGGTAAGCAACCATCAGCTCGATAGGCAATTGCGGCTGGCCGACGCTGACGGCATCGGCGTTGCCACCGCACGCTGCGATGTCATCGAGAATCCATTTTTCATGCCCGTACTCGTCGTCGATGTATTCACACACCGCTGCCCGCAGCCATTCCAGACGCTGGGGCAAGCGCGCACCACAGGCCATCATCAGCGGCACGGTGTGCCGCACGTGGTAATAGGCCTGGGTGAGAAATGCCTGGTAGCTTTCCAGGCTGACGTCGCCCGTCAGGGCTTTGCGAATCACCGGCAGGTTGAACAACGTGTCGCGTTCCTGACGGGTCGCCTGTTGAAGCGTGTCGAAAAAACTCATGATGGGGATTCCTCGCGTTGAATGGATGAAGAGAACAAATGCCCATAGCGTTCGAGAATGGCTTCCCGGCGCGGACGGCCATTGGCGGTGGCCATGCCGTTGGCGGTGCTGAATGGCTGCTCGAGCCGGGTCCAGTCGTGGACCCTGGCGTAATCGGGCAACGCTTGATTGGCGTGATCGACAGCCTCGGCAAGCTGCCCATCGGTGCAGTCCGCACTGACCGGCCAGAGCAGCGCATGATTGCGCGGCGACGCCTCGCCATACACGAACGCCTGGGCGATCCGGTTGTTCTGGGTAAGTTCGGCCTCGACCCATTCCGGATTGACGTTGCGGCCAAAACTGGTCACGAATTGATGCTTCTTGCGGCCCTTGAGGTAGAGATACCCCTCGGCGTCGAACTGGCCCAGGTCACCGCTGGGCCACCACGCCGGTACAGGCGTTGAATCGCCGAGATACCCCAACATGGACGATCCGCCAATCAGCACCTCGCCGTCGTCGGCCAGACGCACTTGAATATGGGGCAATGGTTTGCCAACGCTGCCCAGACGTTGTGCGCCGGGCCGATTCAAGGCCACGACGGAGGCGCACTCCGAAAGACCATAACCTTCAAAAACCGCCAGACCGACACGCTGGGCCCGCACCAACAATTCACTGCCGACCCTTGCCCCGCCAACGGCGGCAAAGCGCAGCATTGACGCATCGAAGGCACCCATCTCGCAGGCGCTGACCAGCATCTGCAACAGTTGCGGAACCAGAATCAGGCTTTCAGGGCGCCGTCGCTGCAGGCATTCGAGCATGCGTGGCACGTCAACGCCGCTGGCGCCCTGAATGCCCAGGGTGGCCTGGCTGGGCAGGCTCAGGGTCGCGCCGGCATACAGCGCTGCATAACAACCTACGTTTTCCAGCAGGATCGCCAGGGGAAGAATGGCCAGATGGTGCGAAGGCGCAGCATCGAGGCTCGCGTCATGCAACTGCCTGGCGACCGCCAGCACACTTTCGGCACTCAGGCACACGCCTTTTGGCGTGCCGGTGGTGCCGGAGGTGAACGTGAGTTTCGCCGTGCCTTGGGGCATGGCATGGGTCTGCGGTTGCACATGGAACCAGAACTCCCCTGAGCGTTTGTACCCGGCGCCAGTCAATTCAGGCGCCAACGCTTCATCGGCAATCACCAGTCCGACCCGGCTTTGCTGCAAGCAATGCAAACGTTGCGCTGCACTGAAAAACGGCGGCAGCGTGACACAGGTCAAACCTTCGAACAGGACCGCCAGATCCCAAAGCAGCGCCTGCGGACCGTTGTCCAGGGCCAGGCCAATGGTCTTGATCTCCGAAGCGCGCAACAATTGTTGGCGAAACTCGATTTCGGTATACAAGGCGGCGTAGTTCAGACTCAGATCGTCACCCCACAGCGCCACTTTCTGCGGTTGCGTCGAGGCGTAGTTACGCAGACGGGTCTTGAACGCATTCAGCTCAGGCGACATTGCAGGTTTGCTCCAGCGTCAGGGGCAAGCCGAATCGTTCAAACAACCCCATCTTGCTCAGGTGGATGAACCCCGCGCGGATATCGCCAACGTGCACGCTGGGTTGCGTTTCGTAATAGCGACCCCACGCATGGCGATCGTCGCCCAGCCGCAGCGGGTCCGCCGGACAAAGCGTGACCGGACGCAGACCCAGCCGGTTGAAACTGTTGACCAGACTGGAGTTGCCGGTGAACGCCACCCACTCAAAGCCACCCATGGCTAACAACCAGGTTACGGTGATGATGCTCAGTCGTGCGCTGCCCAGGTTGCTGGCGGCCAGATTGCCGACTTCGACGATCCCCTCACGATCCACCGGCCGCCCTGCACGCGCCAAAACAAGCTGCTCGATCGGCTCATCCAGGTAATGTTCAAGGAACAACGGACCCGTAGCGGCCCGGCGTACCCCGGAAACGGCACAAAGACTGCCGTTGCGATCACTGAGGCCGAACAGTTCAGGCATGAAGTGGCGGATCCGGGCGCCATAAGCCTGGTGGAAACACTCATGAATGAAGGTTTCCAGATCGTGGCGCGACGCATCGCCGGACAGCGAACGCGTCAGTTCCAGACCGGGTGTCCCGGCAGTGCCGAACCGCAGTGGCAAGTGAATGTTCCAGTCGAAACCTGACATAGGGCGCTCCCCCCTTGAGTAAGTGGGGTGAAGTATCGACGGCGATTCTTAACGGAATCTGAAGGTGAGCGAGGTGCGTTTTTTTCTGAATTCCGGGTTTTCTTCAGACTGCCTTAAGCCAGGACCGGCAGAGTCGCCCGATCCGCTATCGAACTTGCCATCACGAGGTCCCACATGAACTCAACCAACGCGCCACAACGCTATGCAACGCTCTCGATTGCGATGCACTGGCTCATGCTGTTTCTATTTGTCGGCGTCTACGTCTGCATCGAGCTCAAGGGCCTGCTGCCCCGAGGCACTGCGGCCAGGGGGCTCTCGCTGGGCCTGCACGCCTTGTTCGGACTGGCTATCTTCGCTATGGTCTGGATCCGTCTGCTCGGGCGTATCAGGCCTGTTCCGGCCATTGCGCCGCGCCCGCCACGCTGGCAAACCGGCGTGTCACACCTGATGCATCTGGCACTGTATGGCCTGATGATCGCCACGCCGGTTTTCGCCTGGTTGATGCTGAGTGCTCAGGGTAAACCGGTGCCGTATTTCGGCTTCATGCTGCCCGCCCCGATCAGCATCGACCCGACCATGGCGCAGCAGATGAAGGAGTGGCACGAACTGCTGGGCAATGCCGGTTATTGGCTGATCGGGTTGCACGCCGCAGCCGGCCTGTTTCACCACTACTGGCTCGGCGACAACACCCTCAAGCGCATGCTGCCGGCGCGCCTCATCGAAAAAAATCCGGATCACGCGTAAGCTTCGGACCACCACGGCTCAGGTCCTGAAAACTGAGTTCTCAGGACTTTCGCCAGAACAGCCCATGTCCAATTCGCTAAAGCCCATGCAGACCGCCCTGCAGATTTTTCTGATTTTCCTGCGTCTGGGGCTCACCTCCTTTGGCGGCCCCATCGCCCATCTCGGCTATTTTCGCGCCGAGTTCGTCACTCGTCGGCAATGGCTGTCCGAGCGCAGTTATGCGGATCTGGTCGCCCTCTGTCAGTTCTTGCCGGGGCCGGCGAGCAGTCAGGTGGGGATTGCACTGGGACTGTCCCGTGGCGGTTATTTAGGTGCGCTGGCGGCCTGGACCGGATTCACCTTGCCCTCGGCTCTCGCGCTGATGCTGTTTGCCATGGGTTTGTCCAGCGTCGGCGATGTTGTCTCGCCCGGCGCCTTGCATGGCCTGAAGGTAGTGGCCGTGGCGGTGGTCGCCCAAGCGGTGTGGAGCATGGGCCGCTCACTGTGCCCGGATGCGCCGCGCCTCCTGTTGATGCTCCTCGCCGCTGCTGGCGCCCTGCTGCTGCCCGGCATCTGGACGCAGATCGGTGTCATCGCCCTTGCCGGGATCGCGGGCGTGCTGCTGCTCAAACCTGGCGAAGTGCACAATCACCAGCCGTTTGAGGTACGCATCAGCCGCCGTGCCGGATTGCTCTGGCTAATGCTGTTCGGCCTCCTGCTGGCGAGCTTGCCGATCATGGCTGAACTGCTGCCCTGGCGCACGCTGGCATTGGTGGATGCCTTCTACCGCGCAGGCTCGCTGGTGTTCGGCGGCGGGCATGTGGTCTTGCCACTCTTGCAAGCGGAAGTGGTGCCGACCGGCTGGGTCGACCATCAGGCGTTTCTGGCCGGCTACGGCGCAGCCCAGGCCATGCCGGGCCCGCTGTTCACCTTTGCTGCATTTCTCGGGGCCTCGCTGCAGGGTCAGCCGTCGGGTTTCAGCGGTGGCCTGATTTGTCTGCTGGCAATCTTTGCGCCAGCTTTTTTTCTGGTTTTTGGCGCGCTGCCGTTCTGGGGCGCGCTGCAAAGCAATCAGCGGATGCAGACAGCGCTCAGCGGCATCAATGCCGCCGTGGTGGGCCTGTTGCTGGCCGCGCTGTATCAGCCGGTATGGACCGGCGCCATCTTGGGTCTACAGGATATTGCCCTGGCGCTGTTGGCCTTGCTGGCCCTGATGTACTGGAAGCTGCCGCCGTGGCTGGTGGTGGCCGCCAGCGCATTGATCGGTTGGTTGCTGGTCTGGTGATCGGGCGTGATCACGCGTAAGCGGCTACCCTGTCCACTTTCCAACGCAATGGGAGCAACAGTCATGATCAAGAAAATCGGTCCGACTCCAATCCTGCCCAGACACCGCGCCTCTTGCCACTGCGGCGCGGTGGTTCTGGAGCTTGACCTGCCTGATGGCGTCGTCGACCCCCGACGCTGCGACTGCTCGATGTGCCGGCGCCGAGGCGCGATAGTCGCGACCGTGCCGCAGGAGGCTATCCATATCGTCCAGGGCCAAAGTCAGTTAAAGCTTTACCAGTTCAATACCCGCACCGCGAAACACTACTTCTGCGGTAATTGCGGGATTTATACCCATCATCAACGTCGCTCCAATCCGGACCAGTACGCTTATAACGTCGGCTGCCTGGAAGGCGTCAATCCTTATGACCTGGGCCAGGTTCCGATCAGTAATGGCGTCAATCATCCTGCTGATCGCCAACCCGTCGACGAAGAGGCCTGTTCAGATGATGTATAAAGCCGGCTACTTATCCAGGTTCAATAAGAACCGAAACTGTCGACCAGACTTTTAGCGCCGATGGATATACCCGCCCTGGCCGCTGACAACGAACCGAATGTGGCGCTTATATCGTAAGTTCTCGGATATTGCCGCGTCACGTAGGACTCCAGCAGGCGTGAGGTGGACGCGTTATAGATTTCCACCGCATAGCTGACCGAACCGGAAAATGTGCCCTTGCGATCCCGCGCAGCCTGCACCAGGTTGTAGGAGCCCATGCCGATGTCGAACCTGGAAAAGGTCGCCAATATGGGCGTGGTTGTCTCGGCCCCGGTCAGGGTCAGACGGATTCGGAGGGTGTCCGGCCCAGGCTTGGCGGCAAAGCGAAAGCGTTGTCCCAGCGCCTCGGAAAACTCAGTCGTCATGAAATTGGCCAACGTTCTCTTATCGTTGATGGTCATGTCTGCAAACTGACCGTCCGCCCCGGAGTAAATGACCACCGGCTCCAGCATGACGTTTTTGTATCTGCTCCAGTCCACTTTACTGGTGTACTGGAACGGAATACGTCCCGACTTATCCTCCTGGTTCAGGCGCATTTCCCGCGATGATTCAATTCCGGAATAAGGAAAAGGCTCTTGCGTCGCGCAGCCTCCGATCGCCAATACCAACAATAGAAATATGCCTGCTTTTGGCTCTGGACTGCCCATACTCTTTCCTCTCGTCTATGACACTCGGTATCGCCATCACGGCTTATATAAGGGGCGTGCGAATACGCCACCCTGTTACTGGGCTTGCATGAGAACCGACTGAATTTCAGTTGATAGTCTATTAACTCACCAGGGAAAGTTATTTCCCTGCTTACTGAACATCAACTTCCATAACATCAAACAAACAATGCCTGCGGGCTGCTGAAACAGTGGACGGACATTGCTTGATCCAGCATGAAACTGCCATCGTTCAAAACCGTACCAAGGTGTATACTTTTAGCGCTTCGAATGACGCTCGTCAACACTAAAATGTACACCATGGTCTGCTTTTGGAGAAAAAATGAAGGTCCGTACTGAAACCCGGCGTACTGCCATCGTGGAAACTGCTGCCGGTGTCTTCCTTGAGCTGGGATACGAAGGCGCGTCGATGAAAGAGGTGTCGATACGCCTGGGGGGTTCCAAAGCCACGCTTTACGGCTACTTCTCCTCCAAGGAAGCCCTGTTCATCGCCGTGGTACAAATGTATGCCACCTCACATTTGTATAACGCCGTTGCCGACCTTGCTGTTGCTGTAACGCCCGGGGTCAGCGTCAGTCTGGAGGAATCACTCCTTCAATTCGGGCGCAACATGCTGAAAATCGTCACCAACGACGCCACCGCGATCAAGGTTTACCGGATGGTTCTGGCCGAATCAGGCCGTTCCGACATTGGTGCGCTGTTCTACGAATCAGGGCCGAGCCAAAGCATCGACGCACTGGCCACGCTCATGTCCGCCTCCGTTGACAATGGCGTACTGAGAAAAGGCAATCCGCGAGTGCTCGCCAAGCAGTTTCTCTCGCTGCTGACTTCCGAAGTTGATGAGCGTTTGTTTCAGCAGGATCCGAAACCCATGACCCTGGCGCAGATTGACGAGCTGGTTGCGGCAGCAGTCGACATGTTTCTCCGGGGCGCACTGCCACGTTGAAGACTTGGGGCCACCCGCACTCAGAGCTCTGCCCGCATGTGTGCAGGCTCACTCAAAAGGTTCTTCGCCTTCGAGTTTGGTGCGGTGCATCATGCGCCCGCACGCCGGGTCGTAAGCTTCGGCGCGGTGCATCGTGCCCGTGTTGTCCCAGATAACCAGATCCCCCGCGTGCCAGCGATGGCTATAGCTGAATGGTTCGGACGTCGCCCACTCGCGCAGACCCATGATGATTTGCGCACTTTGCGCAGGGCTGACGCCAATCACGTGCTGTGATGTACAGCCGAGGATCAGCGACTTGCGACCCGACCGATGCTTCCACACCAGCGGCAGTTCCTTTTCGCCAATCGCCTGCATCGCGGTCAGCCTGGCCAGGCTGGGTTCGGGATCGTAATAAAGCAGCGACGCCCAGGGTGCGTGAACCACACGCAGCGTCTCGTAACGTTCCTTGTCGGCATTGGACAACGCCTCATAGGCCGCGTAGGTATTGCAGAAACCGGTGTTCCCGCCCCAGGTCGCCGGCACCTTGCAGGACAACAGTGAAGCAAGGATGGGTGACTCGTTTCGGGTGCCGTCGATATGCCAATAGAGCGACCCCTTGAGAAACTCCGCACCCGCCGGATTTTCCTTCACGTCCAGGGTGATCTTGGTGATGCCCTGACCATCGCTGGCTTCCGGGGCAAAGGTACCCAGGGTTCGAGTGAAGGCGATTTGCTCGGCATCCGTGAACTGGATACCCGGAAACACCAGCACGCCCCGCTGTTCCAGCAGCTCGCGTATCTCACCGGCAAACTCACCGCCAAGCAGGTCTTGCTTGCCGTTGAAAATATGGGTGCCGATACAACCTTTGATGGGTGTGTGGGCAAGACGAGCTTTAGAAGCGGTTTTCATCGCTGCACTCCTTCATATGTGTACACGACAGTACACTTATGAAGTCTCCAGCACAAGCACGTCCGATTCACAGGTTCGACTGTCCTGAAGCCGCCCACTGGCTGACCCAGGCAACAGGGGGCATCGCCATCCATTGACCCTTCGCAAGATGTCGGTCACGAGAAAAGCGTAGGCTGGCGGCTTCCTTCCGTGCTCAAGGCCAATGCGATGCCCCCTGCTCTATCAGGAACTCTGCCGGTTAAAACCGAGCGTCTGCATATCGGTTTCATCGTCGCCTGGCTGTTTTGCGCCTTGTTCTACTTTGTGCAATACGCCCTGCGCTCGGCCCCCGGCGTGATGATGCCGGAACTGACCTCGGCGTTTGGCCGCGATGTGGTGGCCGTCAGCGCGTTGGTCGGGCTCTATTACTACACCTATTCGATCTTCTCGATCATTGCCGGTGCCGCGCTGGATCGGCTGGGGGCCAAGTACGTGATCCCCGCCGGCATTCTGCTGGTCGCCATTGGTGCGGGATTGTTCGGCTTGGGCGAGTTGCAGGTTGCGCAAGTCGGTCGGCTGTTGCAGGGCGCGGGTTCGGCATGCGCCTTCATCGGCGCGGTGTACCTGGCAACTCACGGTTTTCCGCCGCGCTATCTGGCGACCGCAGTCGGCTTCACCCAATGCTTCGGCATGCTCGGTGGGTTTGCCGGGCAGTTCGCCGTGGCACCGATCATTCATGGCTCCATCGAGTGGCAGCAATTCTGGTTTATCGCCGCCGGTTGTCTGTTGCTTATCGCGATTCTGGTGCTGTGCATGACGCCCAAAGGCCACGATCCTCGCCCCGCCGACAGCACAAATTCTCTGGGTTCGGTATTCACGCCGTACAAAAAAGTCCTGAGCAATCCTCAGTCCTATCTATGCGGGTTTACCGCCGGGCTACTGTTCTTGCCGACCACCATCGGCGACATGATCTGGGGCGTGCCGTTCCTGCGCGACGGTCTGGCGGTGGGCTACACCGAAGCAGTGAATCGCAGCAGCATGATCCCGCTGGGCTGGGTTATCGGTTGCCCGTTACTGGGCTATATTTCCGACCAGCTCGGTCGACGCAAACCGGTATTGATCGGTGGCGCGCTAGTGATGCTGATCGCCAGCGCGGCCATCGTCTATCTGCCTGCCGGAATTGCTCCGCCGTACCTGTTCGGCCTGCTGCTGGGCATCGGCTCGGGGGCGGCGATGATTCCTTATTCGATCATCAAGGAAGTGAACCCGGACAACGTCAAAGGCAGCGCCACCGGCGCCATCAACTTTCTGGTATTCACCTTCAGCGCCTTGCTCACGCCGGTGTTCGGCTATCTGCTGGCACGCCTGGCGGCAGGCAATCCGCTGACGTTGCCGGTGTTCCAGCAAGCGGGTGCGTGGCTGCTGGGCGGTATCGTGCTGGCCATTCTCCTGGCGATATTCCTGATTGAAACCGGCCCCAAGGGCAAGTCACGCGCAGTACCCGCTTGAACGTCATCACCTCCATGCCGACGCACTTTCAGGATCAACGCCCATGACCAGCTCCATGCCCATCCCGACCAACGATCTGCAACGTATCCAGAACCGCGCCTTCGACGAGATTTTGCTCGGCGAGTCGGCCTCCTTGCAGCGCACCCTTACCGCTCAGGATATCCAGCTGTTTGCTTTGGTCTCGGGCGATGTGAACCCGTTGTATGTCGACCCGGACTTCGCCGCGACCACCCACTTCAACACGGTTTTCGCTCACGGCATGTGGGGCGGCGCGTTGATTTCCGCGTTGATTGGCACGCGACTGCCGGGGCCAGGCTCGGTGTCGCTGGGGCAAACCTTGAAGTTTCTCGCCCCGGTGCGCATCGGCGATACGCTGACTGTTTCGGTCACCGTAACCGCACGGGATGAAGCGCGGCATCTGTTGACGCTGGCTTGCAGCGGCATCAATCAGGAAGGTGTCGTGGTCCTTGAAGGCGAATCACTGGTGCATGCGGCCAGTGAGCACATCGACGTGCATCGGGTCAGCCTGCCGGGCATTGAGTTGCGGCACAGCGCCGACGGGCTCAATCGCCTGCTGGAAGCCTGCCAGACCCTGGAGCCGATTCGTGTTGCGGTGGTGCATCCGTGCGATGAAGTGAGTTTCGAGGCCGTCCTCGATGCCCGGGATGCCGGCTTGATCGAGCCGGTGTTGATCGGCCCACGGGACAAGCTGCAGGCCTTGGCCGCCAAAGGCAATCACGATCTTGCGGGTCTCACTATCGAAGACGTACCCCACAGCCATGCCGCCGCCGTGCGGGGTGCGGAAATGGCCCGCGATGGCCTGGTCGAAGCCATGATGAAAGGCAGCCTGCACACCGATGAATTGATGTCGGCGGTGGTGCCATCCGCCGCGCAGCTGCGCACCAAACGCCGTGTCACTCACTGTTTCGTGATGCAGACTCCCTTCTACCCCCGGCCGTTCATCATTACCGATGCGGCAATCAATATCGTCCCGGCGCTGGCCGACAAGGTGGACATTGTGCGCAATGCCATCGACCTGGCGCACATTCTGGGCGTCAGTAATCCCCATGTCGCCATCCTCGCCGCCGTGGAAACCGTCAACGCCAACATGCCGGCAACCCTGGATGCCGCTGCGCTGTGCAAGATGGCGGATCGCGGCCAGATCACCGGCGCGGTGCTCGACGGGCCGCTGGCGTTCGACAATGCCATCTCCCTCGCGGCAGCGCGGATCAAGGGTATCGAGTCGCCAGTGTCCGGCAAGGCGGACATTCTGGTGGTGCCGGATCTGGAAAGCGGCAACATGCTCGCCAAGCAGCTGGAGTACCTGGGCGGTGCCGCCAGCGCGGGCATCGTGCTTGGCGCCAAGGTGCCGATTGTCCTCACCAGCCGCGCAGATTCACGGGAAGCGCGCATCGCCTCGTGCGCAATTGCCGTGCTGGTCGCCCATCACTATCGGGTAACCCCGCCATGAACAATCCCGCCAGCGATGCTGTAATTCTGGTCCTCAATGCCGGCTCGTCGAGCATCAAGTTTGCCCTGTTCGATGCTGCCTCAGGTCAACCCGCCCGCACCCCGCTGTGGGGCGGCAAGGTCGAGGGCATCACCGGACCAGATCCGCTGATCAGCGAGAACGGCAGCCAGGACCAACCATTGGCGCTGGACAAGGATCAGCCGTACCACGATGCCCTGGGGCACATTCGCCAGCGGGTCATGGCGCAGTTGGGCGGCCGCACCCTGCGAGCCATTGCCCATCGGGTGGTGCATGGCGGCATCAAATACGCCAACCCGGTATTGATCGACGCGCAAGTGCTGGCCGATCTGAAAAGCTATATTCCGCTGGCGCCACTGCATCAACCCTTTGCCCTGGAAGCCATCGAAACGCTGCTGCAAACCCGTCCGGATCTGACGCAAGTAGTGTGTTTCGATACGGCCTTCCACCAGACCTTGCCGGATGTCGAAAAAATCCTGCCGCTGCCTTGGTCGGCCTGGGAAAATGGCCTGCGCCGCTACGGATTTCACGGGCTTTCCTATTGCTACCAATCCATTGCCCTCGCCGAGCGCTATGGGGATCAGGCCCGTGGCCGGACACTGGTTGCGCATCTGGGCAGCGGTGCCAGCCTGTGCGGCATGCGCGATCTGAAAAGCGTCGCCACCACCATGGGTTTTTCCGCGCTGGACGGCCTGATGATGGGCACCCGCAGCGGCGCCATGGACCCCGGCGCGGTGATTTTCCTCATGGAAATCTGGAAGCTCAGCCTGGAAAAGGTCAGCCACATTCTGTATCACGAGTCAGGATTGCTGGGGGTTTCCGGCATTTCCAGCGACCCGCGCGCGCTGCTCGCCGTTGAAGCCGATGAACCTCGCGCGGCCATGGCGCTGGCGCTGTACCTGCGCCGCTTCATTCACGAAGCCGGGGCCCTGGTCGCGGCATTGGGCGGTTTGGACATGCTGGTGTTTACTGCCGGCATCGGCGAACACAACGCCGCGATTCGCGCACGCATGTGCGCGGGGCTGCACTATCTGGGCGTCGAACTGGATGAAGCCGCCAACCAGGCCAACGCGCCAGTCATCTCGACGCCTGCCAGCAAGGTCAAGGTGGTGGTCGAGCCGACCCATGAAGAATGGGTCGTCGCGCGGGAGGCGTATCGGTTGACTGAGCCGCAATAACGCCTTCCCGGACAAGTCCGGTCCTACCTGATCAACGCAAACCCGCCAGGAGGGGACTTGTCCCCGATGACGTCCGATCGGCCGCTGCAAACCGCCTGCCCCAACCGGAAGTCTGCGCCGACCTGTTCCCGGACAAGTCCGGTCCTACCTGCTTCGGTGTTTGCCGCAATCAGTGCTTACCATCCAGATCCGCAATCAACGCCTTGTTGAACTGCGCCGGTTCTTCCATCTGCGGCGCGTGGCCCATGCCGGGGAATTCCAGCAGTTTTGCGCCGGGGATCATCTGCGCGACCTGTTTGCCCAGCACTTTGTAATTGCCGATTTTGGCTTTTACCTCAGGCGCGGCAATGTCACTGCCAATCGCCGTGGTGTCGGCGTCACCGATCATCAACAAGGTTGGCACCTGAAGTTTGGGGAATTCATAGAACACCGGCTGGGTGAAAATCATGTCGTAGATCAGCGCCGAGTTCCACGCCACCGCTTCATGGCCCGGCCCTTTGTTCAGCCCGGCGAGCATGTCCACCCACTTGTCGAATTCAGGCTTCCAGCGCCCGGCGTAATAGGTGCTCTGTTCGTACTTGCGAATGCCGTCGGCGCTGAGCTTGAGTTCACGCTCATACCATTGATCGACGCTGCGATACGGCACCCCCAGCGCTTTCCAGTCTTCCAGGCCAATTGGATTGACCAGCACCAGCTTTTCGGTCTGCTGCGGGTACATCAATGCATAACGCGTGGCGAGCATCCCGCCGGTCGAATGGCCGACCACGGCCGCCTTGTCGATGCCCAGTTTCGCCAGCAAGGCATGGGTGTTCATCGACAATTGCTGGAAGCTGTACTGGTAATGCTCCGGTTTGCTTGAAGTGCAGAAACCGATCTGGTCCGGCGCCACCACGCGATAGCCCGCCTCGCTCAGCGCCTTGATGCTGTCTTCCCAGGTCGCGCCGCAAAAATTCTTGCCGTGCATCAGCACCACGGTGTGTCCGTTGGCCTTGCCTTTGGCGGCGACGTCCATGTAGCCCATTTGCAGATTTTTACCCTGAGACTGGAATTCGAATTGACTCAGCGCGTATGGATATTTGAACCCTTCCAGCTGTTTGCCATAAGACGGCGTGTCGGCCATTGCTCCACAAGGCAAAGCGGCGGCCAGCATGAATCCGGCGATGGTTGCAGCGCGCATAAAAATTCTCCTGGCAGATAAATTCGAGCCGCGACGCCACAAGGTGTTCGAAACCCTGTGGATGTGCAAGACCACTGCACAGGTGGCGGCATGAAGTAGACACCCGGTATTGCCAGGGATTCGCCAACCTTGCCGATTTGTTAGCGTTGCCAGGCGATCAACCCCATTTCCAGGGGCACATTCAACCCCGCCGAGGCATCTGCGATCACCCGTGCGGTGTACGCCTGCTCCGGGCGATCATCAGGGACTTCTACGCTGTAGGTGTACACACCATCGCGCCTGCCAGCAGGATCGACGCGCAAATCCCAGGCCTTGGCCGGCGCGCCATTGATACCTTCGGCATACAGCTGCACCCGCAAAAAAACCGGCGAGAGCCCTGCCAGATCCATTTGCAAGGTCACCCGGTAACGTCCGGGCTGACGCGACACCTGTTGTTCCAGGAAGCGAATCCCCGACCAACGCCGGTGCATCTGTTCACAACCATCATTGAGCTGAATGGCCAGCCGATTGTCCAGGGCAGAACGCGCCCGGTAGGCAATCGCGGCCGGCAGGTAATAACGCTCGGTGTATTCGCGCACAGCCCGATCGGCTGAATAGTGCGTTGCCAGGTTGCCCATGCTGGCCCGCATGCGCCTGATCCAGTCCCTGGGCAATCCTTGCGCATCACGCTCATAAAACGCCGGAACAACCTGCTGTTCCAGCACTTCATAGAGCTGCGTTGCATCGACAAGGTCATGGGTTTCGTCGTGCTCGGCACCGTCACCGATGCCCCAGCCCACTTCATCGGTGCAAGCCTCGGCCCACCAGCCATCCAGTTGCGAAAGATTCAGCCCGCCATTGGCGAGGATTTTCATGCCGCTGGTGCCGCTGGCCTCCCACGGACGGCGCGGCGTGTTGACCCACACGTCGACCCCCTGCACCAGATTGCGCGCCACACGCATGTCATAGTCATCAAGAAACGCCACCCGGCCCTGCACGTCTGGCCGGGCGATGAAGGCCTGCCAGGCAGCGATCATCTGCTGACCCTGCTGATCGGCCGGATGCGCCTTGCCCGCAATCAGCAACTGCACCGGACGGCTGGAATGATTGAGAATACGCAGCAGCCGATCCGGGTCTTGCAGCAGCAGATTGGGGCGTTTGTAGCTGGCGAAGCGTCGGGCAAAACCCAGGGTCAGAACATCAGGATCGAACAGCTTGCCGATGGACTCGATCACCGCCAGCGACGCACTGTGCACCGCCGCGCTGCGGGCCAGATGCGTACGCACGAACTGGATCAGCCAGCTGCGCGCCCGGCCGCGAAAGCCCCAGAGTTGTGCGTCATCGACCTGCTTGAAAAAATCAGCGACACGGGGCTCGCTGAAGCCCCGCCAAGGCAGCAGTTCACCCTGCAGCGCTTGCCAGTATTCTTCCGATTCACGGGAAATCCAGGTTGGATGATGCACGCCGTTGGTGACATGGCCGACGGGTACCGCAGGGGTCGGCCAGCGTGGAAACAGATTCTGAAAGATCTGCCGACTGGTAGCGCCATGAAGTTGGCTGACCCCATTGATCGCACCGCAGCAACGGGCAGCCAGGTAGGCCATATTGAACGGTTCCTGTGCGTCGTCGGCGGTTTGACGTCCCAGGGCAAGGATCGCCGAAACAGGCTGGTCCAGCTCCTGCTGGATATAACGCTCCAGGTACTTGTCGATGAGTTGCGCGGGAAAGCAGTCAAAACCGGCCTTGACCGGCGTATGCGTGGTGAACAGATTACCGGCACGAGTGGCCGTCAAGGCTACGCCGAAACTCACGCGTTGCGCCAGCATGTAACTGCGCACCCGCTCCAGTACCGCGAACGCGGCATGTCCATCGTTCAAATGCAGGACGTCCGGCACGTAGCCAGCAGCCTCCAGCAAGCGCCAGCCCCCAATGCCAAGAACGATCTCCTGACGCAGGCGCATCTCCAGATCGCCGCCATACAGCTGGCTGGTGATCAGGCGCACCGGCGGTGGATTGGCCGGGTCATTGCTGTCCAGCAGCAGCAATCGATTACCGCCCACTGTCGCCCGCCAACCCCGCAGCCATACCGTCAGACCGGGCAACTCGAAGGCCAGGCGCAACAGACTGCCATCAGGACGTAACAGCGGTTCGACCGGCAGTTGCCGAGTGTCATTGACTGGATACAGCGGTTGTTGCGCTCCATCCGGGCCGATTTCCTGACGAAAATACCCGTGCTGCCAGAGCATGCCCAGCGCCACCACCGGCACCCCCAGATCACTCGCAGCCTTGAGTTGATCCCCCGCCACATTGCCCAGCCCGCCGGAATAAATCGGCAACGCCTCGCTGAGCATGTACTCCATGGAAAAGTAGGCCACGCAGCCCAGATGACTGGCCTGTTTATGATCGTCGAACCAGGAAGACCGGGCCAATACCTCTGCATGCGCACGGGCAATGTGCGCGACCCGTCCATGAAAGTGATTTTCCGCAAGCAGCACGGCAATACGCTGCGAGGACACTGCATTGAGCACCAGGCACGGATTATGGGTCAGCTCCCATAACGCGTTGTCCAGGCTGCGCCAGATGTCATCGTTCAGACTTGACCAGCGGATTGACTGGTCGAAAGCCAATTGGCGAAGCGTTTCGAAGCTCGGATCGTGCCAGGTGCTGTGCGGCATTGAAAATCCTCCGGATCAAGCATCAGTGAAGGTTTGCCCCCGGGTATGCCCTTTGGCCAGTGGCGGCGGGCTGTCGGACTCGCTGAAGTCGTCCGTCCAGCGCCAGTTGCGGATCTCCGGCAAGTCCTCGAAATGTTCGCGAATGTAGGCGTGATGCGCACGCAGCTGGCCTTCAAAATAGCTGATCGCATCCTGGCTTTGCAGGCGCAGGCGCGGTACATGGCTCAGCGCATCCAGCGCCAGTTGATAACGGCTCATGTTGTTGAGCACCACCATGTCGAATGGCGTGGTGGTGGTGCCTTGATCGGAAAAGCCACGCACGTGAAAACGCGCTTCGTTAGCCCGGCCATGGACCATGGAATGAATCACCCAGGTCGAGCCGTGGAAGGCGAACATTACCGGTGCTTCCCGGGTGAACAGTGCCTCGAAGGACACATGATCCATGCCATGCGGCCGCTGTTGCGGACTGCTCAGCGTGCCCAGATCCACCACGTTGACCAAGCGCACGCGAATGCCCGGCACATGCTTTTGCAGTAACCAGGCGGCGGCGACGGCTTCGGTGGTCGGCACGTCCCCGGCGCAGCCCAGCACCACATCCGGCTGGCCCTCATCGTTACTGGCAAACTTCCAGATCGAGGCGCCTTGGGAGCAATGTTTGAGGGCCGCCTGGAAGTCCAGCCACTGAAAGTCCGGCTGCTTGCCACACGTCACCACGTTCACGTAATTGCGACTGCGCAGGCAGTGGTCGAACACATTGACCAGGCAGTTGGAATCCGGTGGATAGTAGATCCGCACCACATCCGAACGGCGTTGCAGGACGTTATCGACAAAACCGGTGGACTGGTGACTGAAACCGTTGTGGTCGTTGCGCCAGGCGTGGCTGGTGAGCAACACGTTGAGCGATGCCAGCGGCCGGCGCCATGGAAACTCCCGGCTTTGCTGCAACCATTTGGCGTGCTGGGTGACCATGGAATCCACCACCTGGGCGAACGCTTCATAGGTCGACCACATGCCGTGGCGTCCGGTCAGCAGATAGCCTTCCAGCCAGCCTTCACATAAATGCTCGCTGAGCACTTCCATCACCCGGCCGTCAGCGGCGATATGTTCATCGATGCTCAGCAGCGGGCCTGCCGCAGTGCGGTTGGTGGCTTCGAAGACTGCGTTGAGTCGATTGGAATTGGTTTCATCAGGCCCGAACACCCGGAAGTTGTCCGGGTTGGCGCGAATCACGTCGCGCAGGTATTCCCCGAGTTTGCGCGGCGCTTCGGCAATCACCTGACCAGGCCCCGGCACTTCCAGGCCGTAGTTGGCGAAATCCGGCAAGTCCAGCGCGGTCAACACCCGTCCGCCATTGACGTGGGGCACCGCACCCATGCGCAGCGCCAGCGGTGGATTCAGCGCCTTGAGTTCCGGGACCAGGGCGCCCTCCTCGTCAAAAAGCGTCTGCGGCGAATAACTGCGCATCCAGGCTTCCAGCTGTACCAGGTGCGCAGGGTTCTGAATCACATTGGCCAGCGGCACCTGATGCGCGCGAAAGGTGCCCTCGACCGGCAGATCATCCACGACTTTCGGGCCAGTCCAGCCTTTGGGGCTGCGCAGGATAATCATCGGCCAGCGCGCCCGGGCGACGTTGCCGTACTGTCGGGCACGTTGCTGGATATCACGAATATCCCCATAGCAACTGTCCAGTGCAGCGGCAAAACGTTGATGCATGCCCGGCAAATCGTCGCCGGCAACGATGATCGGCTCGTAACCGCGCCCTTGATACAAGGCGATCAAGTCCGCGTCGTCGGTACGCGCCTCAACCGTCGGGCCGGAAATCTTGTAGCCGTTGAGATGCAGGATCGGCAACACCGCGCCGTCGCGCAGTGGATTGAGGAAGCGGATGCTTTTCCAGCTGCCTTCCAGCGGGCAGGTCTCCGCCTCGCCGTCGCCGATCACGCACGCCACCAGCAGATCCGGGTTATCGAAAGCCGCACCAAACGCGTGGACCAGCGAATAGCCCAGCTCGCCGCCTTCATGTAAAGAGTTGGGCGTATGCGGGCCGCAATGGCTGGGAATCCCGCCGGGCGTGGAGAAGCTGCGGAAGAAACGGAGCATGCCGTTGGCGTCCGGGGTGATGTCGGCATGCACGTCACTGTAAGTGCCTTCCAGCCAGGCGCACGCGTTGAGGGTCGGCCCGCCGTGACCGGGCCCGGAGATGTACACCACCTCGACATGCTGCTCGCTGATCAGCCGGTTCAAGTGCACGTAAATGAAGTTCTGCCCCGCAGAAGTACCCCAATGCCCCAGCAGACGAGGTTTGATGTGCTCGGCCGTCAACGGTTCGCGTAACAGGGCGTTGGCCTTGAGGTAGATCTGGCCGACGCACAGGTAATTGGCAGCATTCCAGTAGCGGTGCATTCGCTGCAGCAGCTCGTCGCTCAGCGGGCCGCTACTGTCGGGGCAAGCATTGAGGGTTGATGCGGGCGCTTGGTCAGCGCTGGAGAGCAGTGGATTGAAGGTATACATGACGGCTCCAGAGGATCGTTGTAAAGGCTTCGAATGCCATGGCAAAGGTGCAGCGTAGACGGCTCAGCCCGATTGGGCCGGATCGGTCCGGTAGCGGGCGACGAACAGCCGGTGGCAGCAACACCAACCGACCGCTAATTCAGTGATTTGCGCAAACGTGACAGGGCGACGAAAAAGAACACGCTGCCGATCACCAGCAGCGCGAGCAGCTGCGGCCAGATGATCGACAGCGAAGCCCCACGAAACAGAATTGCCTGGCTCAGCTCGACGAAATGTGTGGTCGGCGCCACCAACATGATGTTCTGCACCGCCACGGGCATGCTCTCTCTGGGTGTCACGCCACCAGAGAGGATCTGCAGCGGGATCAACGTCAGGATGATCAGCAGCCCCAACTGCGGCATTGATCGCGCCAGCGTGCCATAGAAAATCCCGATGGACGTGGTCGCGAACAAATGCAGGGCCGCGCCACCCAGAAACAGCAAAAAAGAACCATGCAGCGGCACCTGCAGCCATTTCTCGACGACAAAAAACATCGACAGTGCCGCCGCTGCCAACACCACCAGCGCCATGGACCAGACCTTGGCGATCATGATCTCCAGCGGTGTAATGGGCATCACCAGCAAGTGCTCGATGGTCCCGTGCTCACGCTCACGAATCAGCGCGGCGCCGGTGAGAATGATCGACAGCATGGTGATTTGGTTGATCACCTCGTTAATGGCGCCGAACCAGGTGGAAACCAGGTTCGGGTTGAATTCCATATGCACCACGGCGGTGACCTCCTCCACCGTGGTGCTGCGATAGTGTTTGAGAAACTCCGCGACTTCTGTGCCGATGATCTGCTGTATGTAACCGGCTCCAGTGAACGCCTGGCTGATCTGGGTCGCATCCACGTTGACCTGTAGGGTTGGCTGGCGGCCGGCGAGCAAGTCTTGCTGAAAGCGCGCCGGAATATTCAGGGTGAAGGTGTAGATCCCGGCGTCCATGCCCCGATCAATCTGGGTGAAATCGATCGGCACCGGCTTGAGAAAGTACGGCATCTGAAACGCATTGATGATCCGGTTCGAAGCCTGGGACTGATCCTCGTCGATCACGCCCATGGTGGCGCGATGGGGTGACTCGGGAACCTTGGTCGCCGCCGCATAGATACCCAGGGTGAACGAAAAAACGATGAGCAGCAGCAACGCTGGATCGTGATACAGACTGCGCAGTTCCTTGATGCCCAGTTGCAGGATATTGGAGAGATTGGACATTTCAGACCTCCTGCTTCTTGAGGCCGGCGGCGCTGAGCAATGTCAGCACCGGAATGGCAATCAGCAGAGGAATGAAATAGGCATACAGGTCCGCCAGCCCCAACCCCTTGGAAAACACGCCGCGACTGATGGTCAGGAAGTGGCTGGTCGGATAGATATTGCCCACCAGCGCACCTACGCCCTCAAGGGACGAAACCGGGTCCAGTAGTCCGGAAAACTGGATTGCAGGCAACAGCGTAATGATCGCCGTGCCGAAAATCGCCGCGATCTGACTGGAGAGGATCGAGGACATCAGCAGGCCCATGCCGGTGGAGCAAATGATGTACAGCAAGGCGCCGATGATCAGGGTGGCAAGACTGCCCTTCACGGCAATGTCGAAGACCAGCAGCGCCATCACCAACAGGATGAAGAAATTGATCATCCCCAGCGCGATGTAGGTCAGCTGCTTGCCCAGCAGGAATTCCAGGCGCGTTACCGGTGTGACGTACAGGTTGGTAATCGAACCCAGTTCCTTTTCTCGCACGACGCCCAGCGCAGTGAGCATGGCCGGAATCAGCATCAGCAACAGCGGAATTACCGCTGGCACCATCGCCGGCAGGCTTTGCACATCCGGGTTGTAGCGATAACGCAAGGCGATATCAACGGGGCTGGTTTGTGCAGTGCCGGTGGTTTCCAGCAACCGTTGCTGCAGATAGCTCGCATGAATGCCAGCCACGTAACCCTTGATGGTTTCTGCACGGGTTGGCATGGCGCCGTCCACCCAGAAGCCCACCTGCGGATGGCTGCCGCGTTTCAAGTCACGACCGAAACCGGGAGGAATTTCCACCGCCAGGCTGATATCTCCACTGCGCAGCCGTTGATCCAGCTCATCGTAGTCCTGCAGCGCCTGCTTCTCGATGAAGTAGCGCGAGCCCGAGAGATTGAGCATGTACTCCTGACTCGCGCCAGTCTGGTCTCGGTCGAGTACGGCATAGCGCAGGTTCTCGACATCCAGATTGATGCCGTAGGCCATGATCAGCATCAACAGACCGGTACCGAACAGTGCGAGGGTCGCGCGAAACGGATCGCGGCGCAGTTCCATGGCTTCGCGGCGGCTGTAGCTGAACAGGCGCTGCCAGCTGAATCCCGAACGCGGCAGGTATTTTTCGGTGACGCCTGGTTGCGTCGAAGTGTCCGGCATATCGGAGGCCGCCCGTGTATCCGCGACATCTTCCAGGTAGGCAATGAATGTCGCTTCCAGCGTCGGCAGGCCGCGCTTGCTCATCAACGCCTGAGGGGTGCCGCTGTCCAGGACGCGGCCGGCATGCATCATTGATATCCGGTCGCAACGCAGCGCTTCATTCATGAAATGCGTGGAGATGAAGATCGTCACGCCTTCCTCCCGGGACAACTGAATCAGCAATTCCCAGAAGTTGTCCCGAGCGACCGGGTCCACGCCGGAAGTGGGCTCATCGAGGATCAACACCTCCGGTTTATGAATCACCGCGACGGCCAGCGACAACCGCTGCCGCACGCCCAATGGCACATCATTGGGCAGGCTGTCGGTGACTGACATCAGGTCAAAACGCTCAAGCATTTCCTTGATGCGCGGCCCTTGCAGCTCTTTGGGTAGATGGAACAATCGGGCGTGCAGCACCAGATTCTGTAAGACAGTCAATTCGCCATACAGAGAAAACCCCTGGGACATGTAGCCGACCCGGCGGCGGGTCTCGATGTCCTTGGGGTTTACTTCCTGACCGAACAGCAGCGCTTTGCCTTCACTGGCAGGCTGCAAACCGGTGAGCATTTTCATGGTCGTGGATTTGCCACAGCCATTGGAGCCGAGAAAGCCGAAAATCTCGCCGCGCTCAATGCGGAAATCCACGTGGTCGACGGCGACGAAATCCCCAAAACGACAGGTCAGGCCATGGGCTTCAATGGCCACTGCTGCAGCGTCTTCGGTTTTACGTGGCGGGATCACCAGTGTCTGGTGGCCGCGACGTTTTTCTTCCGGGAGCAAGGCAACGAACGCCTGCTCCAGGTTCTCACTGTGCGTACGCTGCAACAGTTCGGCGGGCGCTCCGGTGTCCAGGACCTTGCCCGCGTCCATTGCGATCAACCAGTCAAAGCGTTGGGCTTCGTCCATGTACGCGGTTGAAACCAGCACACTCATGCCCGGCCGGTTGTTGCGTATCCGTGCAATCAACTCCCAGAACTGATTGCGCGCCAAGGGATCGACGCCGGTGGTGGGCTCATCGAGTATGAGCAAGTCGGGGTCGTGAATCAGCGCACAACACAGGCCGAGCTTCTGCTTCATGCCTCCGGACAGCTTACCCGCCGGGCGATCGGTAAACCCGTCCAGGCCCGTACTGCGTACCAGATCGTCGATACGGCGGTTGCGTTCTGCTGCGTCCTGGCCAAACAATCGCCCGAAAAAATCCAGGTTCTCGAACACGGTGAGGGTCGGGTACAGATTCTTGCCCAAGCCCTGCGGCATATAGGCGATGCGCGGGCAAACCTGCCGCCGATGCGCCGCGCTGGACATATCGCCGCCCAGCACCTGCAAGCTGCCCTGCTGCAGCTTTCGCGCGCCGGAAATCAGCGCCAGCAGGCTCGATTTCCCAACCCCGTCAGGGCCTATGACCCCCACCATGCAATCAGCGGGAATCTGTAGCGCAACGTTATCCAGAGCGGCCTGCTTGCCATAGCGCAAACCGATTCCGGCAAGCTCCACGACGTTGAGCTCAGGCGCCATCATTGCGGCACGTTGATCTGAAGACTGGCAGGCCATTGTGCATCGGCATCAAGTTTGAGCCAGGCCACACCTGGCAAGCCGGTCTTGACCTGGTTGAGGTGTTTCTCCAGAAGCTTGCGATCGATCCTCGCCTTGACCCGGAACATCAGTTTTTCCCGCTCGCTGCTGGTTTCCACGGTCTTGGGCGTGAACTGCGCGACGCTGGCGACATAACTGACTTGCGCCGGGATCACATACTGTGGCGCAGCATCCAGAATAACCCGCACATCCGAACCCAGAGCGACGCGCCCTGCCTGGCCGGTGGGCAAGAAAAACGTCAGGTAGACATCATTGAGGTCCACCAGATTCAGCACTTTACCTCCGGCCGCCAACACCTCGCCAGGCTGGGCAACCCGATACTGCACACGCGCCACACGGTCGGTCTTGAGCTGACTGTCCGTGATGTCAGCCTGCAAACGATCAACGCCGGCCTGAAGTGCTTCAACCGTCGACTGAGCCTCAATCACCTGCGATTTGGCGGCAATGATCGCCGCCTTCGCCGACCAGACCTGCGCCCGAGCCGATGCGACTGCCGCCTGTTTGCTCTGCTGTACGGCCAGGTCATCGTCCAGTTGCTGGCGGGCCACGGCGTTGTACTTGATCAGCTGATCGGTGCGGCCATAACGCTTCTGCGCTGCAGTCAACTCGGCGATACGCTGATTGACCTCGGCTTCGGCAGCATTCTTTTCGTTTTCACGCTGTTCAACCACCGCCTCAGCGGTCAGCACCGCGTTGTCGGCCTGCCGAACCTGAGCCTGAGCCTGTTTAAGCTGCGCATCCAGCACCTGCACATCCATGGTGGCAATGACCTGTCCGGGCTGAACGAAGTCGCCTTCATCCACCTCGATGGTCAATATGCGCCCGGCCAGCTTGGTGGCGACATCGATTTCAGTGGCCTCGATGCGCCCGTTACCACTGGCGAAACCCTCCCCCAACCCGCTGGGCCGCAACGCCACCCACATCCAGACTCCCAAACCGACAATGATGACGCAGCCCAGCGCGTACTTGATCCACTGCTTCTTCAATTCCACGTGCATCCACTTTTCCTTAGTGCTCGATGAACAACGGACGTCCGTAGACCGGTTACCGGTTAGTCGCTATGGCCAAGGCGGGCTGAACGCCGGTTTATGAAGACAACAACACCTTCATGGCCTTCTCTTTGGCAGCGTTGCCAAAGACCTCGTATGCCTGAAGGATGTCTTCAAGCTTGAAGCGGTGTGTGATGAGCTTGCCTGGCTCGATCTTCCCGGCCTGGACGGTCTTCATCAGCATCGGCGTGGTGTTGGTATTGACCAGCCCCGTGGAGATATTGATGTTCTGGATCCAGAGTTTTTCCAGATGCAACTCGACACTCTTGCCATGCACGCCCACGTTGGCGATATGTCCGCCGGGAGCAATGATTTGCTGACAGGTATCAAACGATGCGGGGATGCCCACGGCCTCAATGGCGACATCGGCGCCAATGCCATCGGTCAGTTCGAAGATCCGGGCGACCACATCGTCCTCGACGGGATTGAGCGTATGGGTCGCGCCGAACTGCATGGCCACCGCCAGACGGTTGGCATCGACATCGACCATGATCACCTTGCCGGGCGAGTAAAACTGCGCCGTCAGCAGCGCCGCCATGCCGATCGGACCGGCACCGACAATCACCACCGCATCGCCGGGTTTGACCTTGCCCGACAGCACGCCGATTTCAAAACCGGTGGGCAGGATATCGCTCAACATCACCAGCGCCTGTTCGTCGGCACCTGCCGGAATCGGGTACAGGCTGTTGTCCGCGTGGGGGATGCGCACCTGTTCAGCCTGGGTGCCATCGATCAAGTGACCGAGAATCCAGCCGCCATCGGCGCAATGGGAATACAGCTGACGCTTGCAGTTGGGGCAGCTGCCGCAGGAGGTGACGCAGGAGATCAGCACGTGATCGCCTTTTTTGAAATTGCGTACGGCGGAACCGACTTCCTCGATCACGCCTACGCCTTCATGCCCGAGGGTTCGCCCCTGCGTCACAGCGGGAACGTCGCCCTTGAGGATATGCAAGTCAGTGCCACAAATCGTGGTGTGCAGGATACGCACCACCGCGTCAGTGGGCTTTTCAATGACGGGATCGGTCTTATCGACCCAGGATTTTTCTCCTGGCCCCTGGTAGACGAGAGCTTTCACGGATATCACTCCTTCCATCAAGACGGACATTAGGGATATCGCTCACTCGTGACGGCTCAGACACTGAGACCACGGAATCCTGAGCAAACCTGAGCGCCGATGCAGCGCAACGCGGCGATCAATGCACCCTGAGGTATAGCAGCAGCTGTCCGGCCCGGACATGATCTGGGTCAGTGATTGCGTCAATGATTGCCAGATCGTGGCTAGCGAGCGTCTTGCCCTCAAGACGCTCACCCAGCCGTCAGGCACTGCGGATCAGAGGATATCCAGCGGATAGGACACGATCACACGGTGTTCATCGCTGTCACGTTGGGTAGTGACTTCCGTGCGCAACGAGGCGTGGCGCAATTGGACATTGAGTTTTTTCAGAGGACCGGATTGCACCACATAGCTGACGGTCAGGTTGCGTTCCCATTCCTTTGTATCGCCTGTTGGCGTGCGAATGTTCGAACCACTTTCGTACATACCCAAAAAGCTCAGGCCAGGAATGCCTACCTGCGCAAAGTCGTAGCCATAACGGACCTGCCAGGTGCTTTCACCGGCACGCTGGAATTTGCCGATCATCGACTCGGTCATGAAATAAGCGGTGGATCCATCACCCTGGTTCAGCCAGACCGCATCGCTGTCGCCGCTGACCTGCTGGAAGCCGGCACCAATGGTGTGACCGCTGACCATATAGGTGAAAAAGGCGCTCGACAACCGGCTGTCAACCTTGCCCTTGGTTACGCCATTGCCGTAATAACCCAAGGTGTAGAACGCTGGATCATTGCCGTTGGCCCCGTCTGATTTGTTATCGAAGTAACGTAGATCAGAACGCAACGTACCGGGTCCTACTGGCAGGTCATATTTCAGACCCAGAAAACTCTGCTTATAGAAGTCTTCCAGGTTGCCGTAGTAATACTGCAGCAACACGTCTTTGGTCGGTTTGTAGTCCACGCCGCCGTAGTAAAACTTGTTAACAAACTCACCGGTAACTGCGTTGTTGGCGCCGGGAATCGACATGCCCATCTGGTTACTTGATCCACGACCTTTTACATGTTCCAACTGACCCAGAGTAAACGTGAAGTTGTCGATATCCTTGGATTGAACCTGCCCCCCATTGAAGGTCTGTTGCAACATACGATCGGTGGACATTACCACTGGCAGCATCGGGACCAGCGTACCGTAACGAAACTCTGTTTTGGAGATCAGGGCTTTGGCCGTCAGCCCGACGCTGCCGAACTCATCCACGGCGCGGCCGTCGCTGTCCGTGGGGAAAACATTGCCGTTGAATGCGGTGCTCGTCGGGTTGTAATGGCGACCTTTACCGGAATCCAGGCGAATACCCAACATACCGAGCGCGTCCACACCAAAACCTACAGCCCCTTGGGTATAACCGGAGCGGAAATCGAAAATAAACCCCTGCCCCCACTCTTGCGTGTAGTTTGGATCTGCCGCGCCACTGCGATTGTCTGCATTACTGAAGAAGTTTCTGGCCAGAATACTGGCCTTGCTGTCTTCCACGAAACCGGCACTGAATGCCTGCTGGGCCATGACCATGCCGCAAATACCAGCGACCACACGCGGGGAACGATTGAGGAGCTCCATCGGAATATCCTTTACTGTCAGTTAGAGTTGTAAGCAGTGCGGAAGTGGGCAGTTAAGTCTTATTATTTTGGGGAGCAACAAGCGTCGGGAGAGTGACCAGTCTTACCGGAGGCAAGCGATATAAAACCAACAGGGCAATAACGCCGAGGCCGGCGCACATCAACAGGCCTACGCCTACTGAATTGGCCAACGCGCCACGGGCCAACTCCAGCAACGCATGAGTTTCGGCGGAATCGACAACCGTCGATGTCAGCAAAATCTGTGGATCAATGTAACGAGCAATCGCACGTTCATGCCCTTGTGCCAAAAACGCCTGACTCAGCTGGGAGACGTACAACAGATTGACCAGAACCCCCATGGCCGCAGTGCCCAGCAACCCGCCGACCAGCCGCAGCGATTGGGTCAGCGCCGTGGCAATACCTAGAAACTGCCGTTCGGCCAGGGTCTGGGTGAATACCGTCAGGTTGAGCAGGATGAAACCCAACCCCACACCCGCCAGCAAAATCAGCAGCAACAAGGCGTGAAACGACGCGCCACGACCTGCGACGGCCAGACCGGCACAAGCCAGCAGCAGCGCCAGAAAACCTGCCAGTGGCAACCAGTTCGGGTTGCGCAGCCGGGTCACGATACGGCTGTTGACGATCGCGCCCAGGGTGATGCTCAGCGCCAGAGGGGTAATCAACAAACCGGCGTCTTGAGGCGAATACCCATAACTGCCCTGCAACAGCAGTGGCAGGTAAAACAACAGCGTGAACATGATCGCCCCGGCCAGCATCGACAGCACAAACAGGATGCGCAGGCTGGACATGGCAAACATCGCCGGCGGCAAAAGCGCCGAGGCGCAACGACGTTCCCAATGCCATAACGCCAATACCGCTGTGACGCAAATCAAGCCCAGCGTCGCGCTGAGCACTGTGCTCGAATGGCCCATCCACTCAGCGCCCAATTGCAGGCTGCCCAACGCCACGGCGATCAACAGCGCGCCTGGCCAATCGAGGCGGATGCCGGTCACCTGCACCGGCCGATAATGCGGCAAGTAGCGCCAGGCGAAAAACAGCGCCAGGCAACCCAACGGCAGATTCAGGTAGAACACCGAACGCCAGCCATACGCGCCGGTGAGGTAACCGCCCAGACCAGGACCGATGGCATTGACCACGCTGAACAACGCACTGAGCATCATCTGCCAGCGCAGCCGTTGCCGGGTATCTGGAAACAACTCGGGAATGCAGGCGAACGCGGTGCCGATCAGCATTCCGCCACCAACCCCTTGCAATGCCCGGCCGACGACCAGTACCCACATGTCATTGGCCAGGGCACACACCAGTGACGCCAGTGTGAAAACGATGGTCGCGGCCAGCACAAACGGTTTGCGACCGTAGTAATCACCCAGCCGACCGAATACCGGAATGGTCACGATTGAAGTCAACAGATAACCCGTGGCGACCCAGGCGTAGAGCTCAAACCCTTGCAGTTCGGCCACGATGCTTGGCAAGGCATTGCCAATCACCGTCTGGTCAAGGGCCGACAACATCAGCACCAGCGAGATGCCGAGCATTGCCAGCAACGCCTGCCTGAAGCTCAACGCGCTCGCCTGAGTCGTCATGACCAACGCCTCAGCCCAAGGCCGCAACGGCGGTGGCGATTCGGCTGCAGCCCTGTTCAAGGGTTTCCAGGTCGGTAGCAATCGACATGCGAAAGAACGGTGCCAGGCCGTAAGCCGTACCCGCGACCACTGCCACGCCCTGACTTTCCAGCAGATACATCACCACATCGGTGTCGGTCGCAAGGACCTGCCCGGCCGGAGTACGTTTGCCAATCAATGCACCGCAGTTCACATACAGATAAAACGCGCCATCGGGTTTCAGGCAGCTCAGGCCTTCTATGCCGTTGATCAGGTCCAGGCAACGATCGCGGCGCTGCTGGTAGATCACGACGCTTTCTTTGACAAACGATTGGTCGCCACTCAAGGCCGCAAGCGCTGCGGCCTGGCCCACCGAGCTCGCATTGCTGGTCGACTGCGACTGCAAAGTCGCCATGGCATTGATCAAGTCCGCCGGGCCTGCAGCGTAGCCAATACGCCAGCCGGTCATGGCATAGGTCTTGGAAACGCCATTGATGACCAGCACGCGATCACGCAGCGCAGGCTCGACCCCCAGAATGTGGCCGTTATCGGCACCTTCAAAGCGAATATGCTCGTAGATGTCGTCGGTCATGACCAGTACGTGGGGAAACTCCAGCAACACGTCAGCCAACCGACGCAGTTCATCCACGCTGTAACTGGCGCCGGTCGGATTGCTCGGTGAATTGAGCAGCAACCAGCGGGTCCGCTCGGTAATCGCGCCGCGCAGCTGTTCTGCGGTCAGCTTGAAGCCGTTCTCTTCCGGGCAGGCGATGGTCACCGGCTCGCCTTCGCACGCCAGCACCATGTCCGGGTAAGAAACCCAGTAAGGCGCGGGGATCAGCACCTCATCGCCCGCGCCCAGGGTTGCCGCGAAGGCATTGAAAATCGCGCTCTTCGCCCCGCAGGTCACCACGACCTGGGCAGCCGAGTACTGCAGATCATTTTCCCGCGCCAGCTTGGCCACGATGGCCTGGCGCAGCTCCAGCGTGCCGGCGTTCGAGGTATAGCGAGTTTCGCCGCGCTCGATAGCGGCGCACGCGGCCAGGCGGATGTGCGGCGGCGTATCAAAATCGGGTTCACCCACTACCAGATTGATGATCGACTTGCCCTGGCGGCGCAGTTCAATGGCACGGTCGGCGGCGGCACTGCTCGGCGAAGGTTTGATGCGTTGCACGCGGGCGGCGATGCGGGAGGCGTTCAAGGTCGTAATCCTCGGAGGTGACATTCGAGGCACTACGTTACGAGTCGCTATCCTCATGCAGATAAGACAGTTTCGTTCTGGGCTAATAGGAAGTCCTTATGACAGCCTGCAGAACACCGACGCACCAAAATGGAACGCATCAGGATTTACTGCGCCGCCTCAAAGCAAAACCCGCAACGGCACCTTTGGTCATAACAAAGGCTTATAGCTCAATCGCTGAGCGTTCAAACCGATTGCGCTGCATGGCCTGCCTTTTGCTAAACCCGTCTGGATGCCATTTCATCCATGAGTCCTGTCTTTTGAACCTTCGCCGCCTGAAGTACTTCGTAAAAATCGTCGATATCGGCAGCCTGACGCAGGCCGCCGATGTCTTGCATATTGCCCAGCCGGCCCTTAGCCAACAGTTGGCGACGCTGGAAGCCGAACTGCATCAGCAATTGTTGATTCGTACCAAGCGCGGCGTGACGCCCACCGAAGCGGGCAAGGTGCTCTACGGCCATGCCCAACACATATTGCGTCAGTGCGAACAGGCCATCAGCGACGTCAACGACACCGGCCATGCGCTGTCCGGTCAAGTATCGGTGGGCCTGGCACCGGGCACCGCAGCCTCGACCTTGTCGCTGCCGCTCTTGCGTCGGGTTCGCGAGCGCTACCCGGGGATTCTGCTTTACCTCAACGAGAATTTCGGCACCACCCTCAGCGAACTGATCATGAACGGGCGCATGGACATGGCGGTTCTGTACGGCGGGCGTGAAGTCCATGGCCTGAGTTTTGTACCGCTGCTGCGGGAAAACCTGTATCTGGTCAGCGCCGAAGCCCACCTGAGCGAGCGGGATGAAATATCCCTGGCCGAGCTGGCGCCCATGGCAATGCTCCTGCCTCGGCCTTACAACATCATGCGCAAGCTGGTGGACGAAGCTTTCGTCAGCATCGGTCTGAGCGCCAATGTGGTGGCCGAGGTGGAATCATCGGCGACCCTTACCGCAGCCGTCGCCGAGCGCTTCGGTTCAACCATCCTCCCCGAATCAGCAGCCAGAGTGCTGATGGCCGCCACGGGTGCGCGCATGCTGCACATTGTCGAACCCGGCATACAAGCACCTCTGGCCCTGTGCCTGTCCGGCCATTTGCCTTTGTCGGTCCCGGCCCAGGCGGTCAAGGCCATTCTTCTGGAGCTGATCGCAGAGATGCGCAATCAGACCGCTTCTGCGTCATAAGCGAGCCTTATCACCCCACAGCCAAACCGTCTTGGCGGTCCCGAACGGCCCTCGTTAGATTGAACTCCATTCAATACGACACGCGGCAAAGGTGAAGCAAGGGTATGGACCAAGAACGCATCAAGGCACTGATCGATTTGCTGGCTGAGTCCGACCTGATCGAACTGAGCCTGACAGAAGGCGACAGCACGATACGTCTGTTCAAAGAGGGCGCCGCTGCTGTGGCGCGAGCGCCATCGCTGCCCGCCAATGCGCAGCCAGGCCTGACAACCCACGCACCAACCCCCGCCGCCAAACCGGTCATGCCTCCAACCGCTGACAACGCGGTCAAGGCCAGCCTCTACGGTGTCCTGCATCTGACGCCTGCGGCGGGAGAAGCACCCTTTGTCACAGTCGGCGATAACGTTGAGGCCGGTCAGACACTGGCAATTATCGAAGCGATGAAAATGTTCCACCCGCTCAAGGCCCCGCATTCAGGTGTCGTGGAAGCGATTCTGGCCACCGGGGGCATTGAGGTCGAAGCAGGCCAACCTTTGTTCCGTCTCGGTTGATCACGACCCGAACTCTTTAGGTGCATCCAAATGTTCGAAAAAGTGCTGATCGCCAACCGTGGCGAAATTGCCTTGCGTATCCAGCGTGCCTGCCGTGGCCTGGGCTTGAAAACCGTAGTGGTTTATTCCGAAGCCGATCGTCACGCGCAGTACGTTTTACAAGCCGATGAGGCGATTTGCATCGGACCCGCCGCCCCCACTCAAAGCTACTTGAACCAGACCGCGCTGCTCTTCGCTGCAGAAATCAGTGGCGCCCAGGCGATCCATCCCGGTTACGGTTTCCTTTCCGAAAGTGCTGACTTTGCCGAACGTATAGAGAATGCCGGCCTGACGTTCATTGGCCCCAGCGCCGCCTGTATTCGCACCATGGGTGACAAAGTCGCCGCCAAACGCGCCATGCGCGAAGCCGGCGTACCTTGCGTTCCCGGCCCTGATTCCAGCATGTCCAGCGATCCGCAAGCCATCCTGGCGGTGGCGCAGGAAATCGGTTACCCGGTAATCGTCAAGGCGGCGGGCGGTGGCGGCGGGCGCGGTATGCGCGTGGTCCAGCGCGAAGCAGACCTGTTGGCCGCGATCGCCCTGACCCGTGAAGAGGCCCGTCTGGCGTTCGGCAACCCGGAGCTCTATATCGAGAAATTCCTGGGTCACCCGCGACACGTGGAAATTCAGGTCCTGTGCGACGCGTTCGGCAACGCCGTGTGGCTGGGGAGTCGCGATTGCTCGTTGCAGCGCCGCCATCAGAAAGTGCTGGAAGAGGCGCCCGCGCCCGGCATCGATCCGCAACTGATCGCCCATGTCGGAGCGCGTTGCGTCAAGGCTTGCCAGCAGATCGCCTACCGGGGCGTCGGCACCTTCGAGTTCCTCTTTGAAGACGGTCAGTTCTTCTTCATTGAAATGAACACCCGTCTGCAGGTCGAGCACCCCGTGACCGAGATGACAACCGGCATCGACATCGTTCAACAGCAGCTGCGCATGGCCCGAGGCGAACGTCTCGAGCTGCGCCAGAGCGACATCGTCGCCAACGGCCATTCCCTGGAATGCCGGATCAATGCCGAGGACTCGCTGACATTCATGCCGACTCCGGGCCAGATCACCCGCTGGGAAGTGCCGGGCGGATTTGGTGTGCGGGTCGATTCCCATGTCACCACCGGCTACCGGGTGCCGCCTTATTACGACTCAATGATCGCCAAGGTCATCAGCCACGGCGCCACTCGTGAGGAAGCCATGGCACGTATGCGCCTGGCGTTGAGTGAACTCTACGTGGAGGGTATTTCCACCAACATCGCCCTGCACCGCGAGATTCTGCAAGACCCGGATTTTTGCCGCGGTGGCGTCGACATTCACCATCTGGAGCACTGGCTGCAGCAACGGAGCACCCAATGAGCATCACCCCTGCGGACCCGAGTCCGACCATCAGCCTGTTGGGCACCACGGCCCTGCTTTTTGAGGCGCCAGGCAGCCTGGACCTGGCCCCGCAACAGCGCCTCTGGGCGATGGCCCGGGTGACCGCGCAATGGCCGGAAATTCGCGAATCTGTGCCGGGCATGAATAACCTGATGTTGACGTTCACCCGCGCACCGAGGGAACTCGGCGCCCTGACCCAACGCCTGCTGGAAACCTGGGAAGCTTGCGAGCCCTTGCCACTGGAGGGCCGCATCATCGAATTGCCGGTGACTTACGGCGGTGAGCACGGGCCACACATCAATGACGTGATTGCCCACACCGGGCTGGATATCGAGACCATTGCTCACCTGCACAGTGAGCCGCTTTATCCGGTGTACGCCTTAGGCAGCCATCCGGGTTACTGCTATCTGGGAGGCATGGATCCGCGTATCGCGACCCCGAGGCGCCAGGTTCCGGTGATCAGCATCGGCGCCGGTTCAGTGTCTATCGGCGGCGTGCAGACCGGGGTTTCGGCGTCCGCCGGTCCCAGCGGCTGGAACACCATCGGCCGTACCGAAATGGTCTTCTTCGACCCGGAACAATCCCCTCCGGCGCTCTTGCAGCCGGGTGATCTGCTGCGCTTTCGCATCGAGAGGATCATTCGATGATCGAGATTCTATCCGCCACGGCCCTGGCCACGGTTCAGGATCTGGGCCGAATCGGCAGCCTGGGTTATGGGGTGGGCACTTCAGGTGCAATGGACGCGCTGGCCGTCGTGACCGGCAATATTTTGCTGGGCAATGACGATGATGCAGCAGCTATCGAAATTCCGGTATTTCCCTTCCAGGTACGCCTGCTGGCGGACTGTGCCTTTGCGGTGACTGGCGCAGCCTGCGCATCGAATCTGGACGGCAGCGCATTGCCGCCGAACTGGGTCATGCAAGGTCACAAAGGCCAGACCCTGACCATCGACCGCCCTGCTTCGGGCTGCCGAGCCTATCTGTGCCTGGCAGGCGGGGTCGACGTGCCACGGGTGCTCGGTTCACGCAGCACCCAGCTGCGCGGTGAGTTTGGCGGTTTCCAGGGGCGCGCCTTGCAGCAAGGTGATCAACTGGGCGCCGGCAAGCCGGGATTGCTCGCCGGGGCGACGGATTTCGGCGTGCTGGGTGCCGCTCGGGCACTGCCTCTGGCCGTGCATGACATCCCCGCCATTCGCGTATTGCCCGCCGCCGAGTATCTGGGTTTTACCGCCGACTCCCGTGCGTCGTTCTGGGCCGGAGACTGGAAAATCACCTCCCAGAGCAATCGCTACGGCTATCGCCTCGCCGGCACACCGATCCTGCCTGAGCGCGCCATGGAGGTTCGCTCCCACGGCATCGTGCCTGGCGTCATTCAAGTGCCCCATGGCGGCCAGCCCATTATCCAGATGCGTGATGCTCAACCCAGCGGCGGCTACCCGAAATTCGGCACCGTGATCGAGGCCGACCTGTGGCGCCTGGGTCAGGCCGCCATTGGCAGCCGGGTGCGCTTTATCGAATGCAGTTATGACCAGGCGCTGGACGCCCTTGAACACAACCAGCGCTATCTCGCCGAAACACGGCGTCTTGTGGCCCTGCATGGCCTGGCCCGGCGTTGAGGATGATGACAATGAATATTGAAGAAATTCGCCAGTTGTCGGCGGACCTGAAACAGGCAGGCCTGTGCGGTGCTGAGATCGAGAAGCCGGGATTCAAGCTGACGCTCAAGCTCGGCAGCGCCCACGCCCCTCCTTCGGCAGCTCCCGACCCGACAACCCCGGAAGCCAGGCCTTGCGCAACCCTGCTCGACATCAAGGCCCCGTCGTTGGGACGGTTTCTGGATGCACACCCGGACGACAATTTAGTGCTCGCGCCCATGGGCAGCGACGTGGTGGTTGGGCAGTTGGTGGCCCTCCTGGCAATTGGCTCGCTGCTGCTTCCCGTACGCAGCCAGCACGCCGGAAAGGTCTGCAGCCAGCTCGTATCCAGCGGCACCGCCATGGGTTATGGCCAGACGCTGATCAGCCTTTGTCCTGTTGAAGCCGGAGCAATGCTGCCATGAAGATCGATCTGAATGCGGACCTGGGTGAAGGTTTCGGTGCCTGGCGCATGGGCGAGGATGAAGCGCTGATGGAGATCATTTCCTCGGCCAACGTCGCGTGCGGTTTTCATGCCGGCGACCCATTGATCATGAATAACACTGCACGCATGGCCAAAGCCAAAGGCATCGATCTGGGCGCCCATGTAGGTTTCCCCGACCTGCAGGGCTTCGGCCGACGTCAGATGAATATCGACATCACCGAGCTATGTACGTATGTGACGTATCAGTTGGGGGCTCTGGCGGCTATTGCCAAAGTCGCCGGGCATCGCATGACGCACATGAGCTTCCATGGCGCCCTGGGCAACATGGCCGCCGCTGATATCGAGCTGGCAACGCCGCTGATTCGGACCGTGGCCGCCTTTGATCCGACACTCATCATCAGTTCCTCAAGCAGCAGGGCCATCGAAAGCGCTGCCGCCCTGTGCAATTTGCGAGTCGCCACCACGTTTCTGGCCGACCGCGCGTACGACGACGATTGCCTGCTGGTGCCACGCAAAATCGCCAACTCGGTGATCAAGGACTCAAACACCGTATTGCAGCGGGTTCGTCAGTTACTTGAAGACAGCACCGTAACGAGCATCAACGGCAAGGTGATCAAGGTCAACGCCTGTTCGATATTGCTCCACGGCGACACACCGGGCGCGGTTGAGCTGGCTCACACCGTGCGTCGCGAAATCGAAACTGCCGGGGGCCAGATCGTGCCCGTCTCACAGCTGATGGCCTGAGCCGGCCGCTCTGGGCCAACGTCATAAGAGAGCCTTATAGCCACACAGCCATTCCGTCTTGGTCGCCAGGGTTTACGCTGGATAGAGTCGGTACATGAGCTACACACAACCGTATTGATCGTTCACATGCCAGGCGTGTGAACCCATGGATTCAGGGGTAACCGCAATGCCATTTTCCGATTACAAAACCGCACTGGTCACTGGCGCTTCTTCCGGCATCGGCGCAGCCGTGGTCGAGCGTCTTTGTCAGGAAGGTATCGAAGTTCATGCCATTGCCCGCAGCGCCGACAAACTGGCTGATCTGGCCGCACGCACCGGTTGTATTGCCCATGCTATCGACGTTACCGATCTGCCCGCACTGACCGCCCTGTTCAGCCAATACAGCTTCGATATTCTGGTCAACAACGCCGGGGTGGATCGTCCGGGTTCGATCCTTGCGGCAGATGCCGAGGGCATCGATTTCCTGATCGATGTCAACCTGCGCGCCGTGCTGCATCTGGCGCGCCTGGCATTGCCAGGCATGGTCGAACGCGACAGTGGCCACATCATCAATATCAGCTCCATTGCTGCGGCCTATAACTTTGGCGGTAACTCGACCTATCACGCCACCAAGGCCGCCGTGAGCATGCTTTCTCGCCAACTGCGTATCGATGCCTTCGGCAAACGCGTACGGGTTACCGAAATCTGCCCTGGCCGCGTTGCCACTGACATCTTCGCCCATGTCCATGGCGATTCCGAAGAAACCTACAAGCGCTTTGTCGAGGGCTTCGAGTTGCCGGTGGCCGCGGACATCGCCAATGCCATCGCCTTCGCCATTGCCGCCCCGGTCGCCGTCAATATCGGTCACATGGAAATCACGCCGACCCTGCAAGTCCCCGGTGGCCTGTCGACCGCCCGCCCGCAGGATTACCAGGGCTGAACCTGCCAGCGCTGCACCGCTGCACTGCGAACAGAACGGACTCATCCGTCAATGCGCTCCCTGGCCAGGCCAATGCCTGGCACTTTTTCTGCCCCTACCCAATGCTGATAGGGATTGACCATGAAGCATGACTTCGATTTAGCCCCGATCCTGCAAGGTGAATACGCCGAACTGATCGTCAAGGGCATCGAAATGACCTTGCAACTGGCGCTGCTCGCCTGGTGCCTGGCCATGGCCCTGGCGCTCGTTCTGGTGACCGTGCGCCTGACCGGCAACAAATACGCGAACCGCATCGTTGCGGCCTATGTTTCCTACCACCGCAACGTGCCGACACTGGTGCAATTGATGCTGTGGTATTTCGGTATCCCGACACTGCTGTCCACCTCGACGCAGATCTGGCTGGCCAATTACAACACTGAATACCTGTTCTCGATCATCGCCCTTGGCCTGTGTCAGGCGGCCTATTTCAGTGAAGACATCCGCAGTGGCCTGCGGGCCATTCCGACGGGGCAAACCGAGGCTTCGCGAGCGCTGGGCATGGGCTATGTGCGTTCAATGCGCTACGTGATCCTGCCCCAGGGCGTGCGCAACTCCTTGCCGTCGTTGATCAACCACACGGTGCTCTTGTTCAAGAACACCAGTCTGGCCATGGCTATCGGAGTGATGGAGCTGACGTATGCAACGCGAGAAGTCGAGAACTATACCTTCCGAACCTTCGAATCCTTTCTGGTTGCCTCAGTGGTGTACCTGGCCATTTCGCTGCTGCTGATGGGGCTCGGTGCCCTGCTGGCCAAGCGGTTCAACAAAGCCCTGGCGAGGTAAGCGAGCATGTTCGATATCTTCAAGATCCTCCAGGAAAACTGGACGCTGTTCCTGATCGGCCAATACCCGCACGGTCCATTGGGTGGACTGGCAAGCACGCTGATTCTGGCGGTACTGGCCCTGTTGCTGGCCTTTCCGTTCGGCCTGCTGCTGGCTGTCGCAAGAATCTCGCCGTGGAAAGCGCTGCGCTATTGCGCGACAGTCTGGGTGTATGTGCTGCGGGGAATTCCGCTGCTCATGGTGATCTTCTGGACCTACTTTCTGGTCCCCTTGCTCATCGGCCACAACATCACCGGGTTCACCACCATGCTCTGCACCCTGGTGATCTACCAGAGCGCGTATCTGTGCGAAATCATTCGCGGCAGCATCCAGGCATTGCCGAGCGGCCAGTACGAAGCCTCCCGCGCCTTGGGCATGAGCTACCTGCGCACCACCATCTGGGTCATCCTGCCCCAGGCGCTTTACAACGCCCTGCCCAGCCTGCTGAGCCAGTTCATCTCCATCATCAAGGAAACGTCTCTGGGCTATGTGATCAACGTTCAGGAAGTGACGTTCGCCGCCAATCAGGTCAACAACCAACTGCTGACCAAGCCGTTTCAGGTGTTCTTCATCCTCGCGGTCATTTATTACCTGCTGTGTTTCGCCCTGACCCATCTGGCCGACTGGCTGGAGCGGCGCATTGCCCGCAAGCGTCTGGGTACCGTAACCGCTGCCGCCGTCGACAGCCCTTTGCTGACCCCTATTAATTGAACAGGGCTGACTCATGCGTCCAATGATCATGTTTTCCAACGTCAACAAGTGGTACGGCGAATACCAGGCCTTGACCAATCTCACCGCCCAGGTAAATACCGGTGAAGTGGTGGTGCTGTGCGGCCCTTCAGGCTCCGGAAAGTCGACGCTGATCCGCACGGTCAATCGCCTGGAGGACATCCAGGAAGGGCAGATTCTGTTCGACGGCCAGGATGTAAACGGCACCGACGCCAACGTGAACCGGCTGCGTAGCCGGGTCGGTTTTGTATTCCAGAGCTTTAACCTGTTTCCACACCTGTCGGTGCTGGACAACATCATCCTGTCGCCCACCAAGACTTTGGGCTTGAAGGGCTCGGCCGCCAAACAGCGGGCCATGGAATTGTTGGAACGCGTCGGCCTGGCGCACAAAGCTGGCGCCTACCCCGCGCAATTATCCGGCGGCCAACAGCAACGCGTGGCCATTGCCCGGGCCTTGGCCATGGAGCCGCCGGTGATGTTGTTCGACGAACCCACCAGTGCCCTGGACCCGGAAATGGTCGGTGAAGTCCTGAGTGTCATGAAGGGCCTGGCCAAAGACGGCATGACCATGATGTGCGTGACCCATGAAATGAACTTCGCCCGTGAAGTTGCCGACACCATCTGGTTCATGGATGCCGGGCAGATTCTGGAAAAAAGCGACCCAGAGAGCTTTTTCAGTCAGCCCCAACACCCCCGCGCCCAGCGCTTTATCGCGGACTTGCGTGGACATTGATTTTTTTCTAACTGCCGTTGGATCCGGTCTACCCATACCTATTTTTTCTGGAGCATTCCCATGCGTATCAAGCATTTGTTCGCCGTCGTAGCACTCAGTCCCCTGGCAGCCACCGTCGCCCACGCCGATCAGCTGAACGACATCATGACCAGGCAGTCGTTGAGCTGCGGCGTGTATGCCGATGTACCGCCGTTCTCCGCGCCGGACCCGAAAACCCGCGAGCTGGTGGGCATGGACGTCGATCTGTGTACGGCGCTGGCCAAGAAGCTGGGGGTCAAGCTGGAGCTCAAGCCAATGTCGGTGGAAGCCAGGATTCCGGAAGTAAAAATGGGCCGCGTCGATGTGCTCTTCGCCAATCTGGCCTACACCAAGACCCGCGCCGATCAGATCCAGTTCAGCGACCCGTACTACATTGCCAAGGAAACCCTGGTGGTCCACGCCGCCAACGCCGACAAGGACAAGGCGTTCTTCAAGGACAAACGCATCAGCTCCACCAAGGGTTCAACTTCCGAACAGTCGATCCGTATCGCTGGCGCGACTCCGGTAACGTTCCAGGACACCGGCTCTGCCTACATGGCGCTGCAACAGAACAAGGTTGTCGGGCTGGTGACCAACACCATGACCGCGATCAAACTGGTCAATCAGGCCAAGGCATCGGGTCTTGAGTTGGCCATCGTCAAGGAGCCAATGGCCCTGGAGCCCATTGGCGCCGGTATGCGCAAGGACGAACCGGCGTTCCTGGCCAAGGTCAATGAATCCCTCAAGGCAATGGACGACGCTGGCGAGATCGACGCCATCTGGGAACGCTGGATCGGCCCGAACACCGAATACAAAATGGTCCGTGAGGACAAGGTCCAAAGCCTGAGCGCGTTGAAGTTCGATCCACTGCCTTGATGGCTCGGGGTTAGCCTGATCCTTCCTGGGATCGAGGCTTGCCCGCGAAAGCTTCGTTTCAGGCGATAGATAAAGTCGGCTGAAAATCCGATTCGCGGGCAAGCCGCGCTCCTACACATTGGCAATCCTCGTTCGCGAAGCGGCTTACCCGACACTGAACGTCGCAAGGCCGTTAGCGATACCCCCGCGCCTGCAAGTCAAACAGCGTGGCATAGCGCCCGCCCGCAGCCACCAGGCTGGCGTGGTCGCCGCGTTCCAGGACCCGGCCCTGATCCAGCACGACGATGTGATCAGCATTGCGCACGCTGGAAAAACGGTGGGAAATCAGCAGCGTCATGCGGCCCTTGGCGTACTCGCGAAAATGCTCGAACACCGCCGCTTCAGCGCCGGCGTCCAGGGCTGCGGTGGGTTCGTCGAGGATCAGGATGTCGGCGTTGCGGCGCATGTAGGCCCGGGACAAGGCAATTTTCTGCCACTGGCCGCCGGAGAGTTCCTGACCACCGGCAAACCAGCGGCCCAGTTGCGTCGCATAGCCCTTGTCCAGTTGCTCGATGAACTCCGCCGCCATGCCCTGGCTGGCGGCATCACGCCAGCGTTGCTCTTCGCCGAAGGCGTCGATATCACCCACCCCAAGATTTTCGCCAACGATGAACTGGTAGCGGATGTAGTCCTGGAAGATCACGCCAATGCGCCGCCGCAAGGCATCTTCGTTCCAGCCGTTGAGATCGCTGCCGTCAAGCAGAATGCGCCCTTGATTCGGACGATACAGACGGGTCAACAACTTGATCAGCGTGGTCTTGCCGGAACCGTTTTCACCCACTAGCGCAACGCTGCGACCGGGCGCCAGATGCAGGTCGATACTTTCCAGCGTCGTATGACTGGATCCCGGATAGGTAAAGCTCACGCCTTCGAAACGCAGGCCGTCGCCGGGCAGCGCACCTTCGGTCACGCCGCCGACTTCCACGGTAACGGGTTGCCCGAGGTATTCATACAGATCGGCCAGATAAAGGCCGTCCTCGTACAGCCCGCTGATGGCGCTCAGGCTGCTGCTCACCGCGCCCTGCCCTTGCTTGAACAGCACCAGATACATGGTCATCTGGCCCAGGGTGATCAGACCATGCACCGCGTCCACCACCACCCACGCATAAGCGAGATAAAACGCCGCAGTGCCGAGCAGCCCCAACAGAAATCCCCAACCGTCGCGACGCAGGGTCAGGCGCCGGTCTTCGGCATACAAACGCGCGAACGTGTCGCGGTAACGCTGCAACAACAAGGGACCGAAACCGAACAGCTTGACCTCTTTGATATAGGTCTCATGGGAAAGCAGCGTTTCGATGTAGTTCTGCTGACGGCTTTCCGGGGCGCGGCGAGTGAACAAGCGGAAGGCATCGCCGGAAAAATGCGCTTCGGCGAAAAATACCGGCAAGGCGCCCAGCACCAGAATCAGCAGCGCCCAAGGCGAGAAATGCACCAGCAGCACCGCAAAGCTGATCAGGGAAATCAGATTCTGGGTCAGCCCCAGGGATTTGGTCACCAATGCCAGCGGCCGGGTTGAGGCTTCGCGGCGCACGCGCACCAGCTTGTCATAGAACTCCGAGTCCTCGAACTGGCTGAGTGACAGGGTTTGCGCCTTTTCCAGGATCAAGGTGTTGACCCGCTGCCCCAGTTGCACACGCAGCAATGACTGCTGGACCGACAAGGCGCGTTGGGTGCCGGCCAGCAAGCCCAGCACGCCCGCCTCCATCAGCACATAACGCAATACCGGCCACAGCGGCGCGTTGCCAGTGTCGGCATGCAGTTGCATGGCCGCGACCACCGCATCAACGATACGCTGGCCCAGAAAAGCGGCGAGCGCCGGCAGCACGCCCGCCAGCAAAGTCGCCGCCACCAACCCCAGCGACAAGCCCCGGGAAGTGATCCAGACCAATCCCAGCGCACGGCGTGCCTGATCGAAAAATGCGGCAAAACGACTGACAACAGGCATGCGCAGGAACGCTCTCGGATAAAAACGAAGGGAGGAAGATCTATCGAACCCGGCGCAACGCAGAGGTTCAGCGGCTAAACTGGCACATCATAAGGCCGCCGCCGAATACCACACTCGATAAATCTGCGTCTGTTGGAAGGTGTGCCATGCACGACTTTTACAATCTGCAACGCTTCGTCGCCGCACAGGGACCGAACCACCGTTTCGACAAAGTGCTGGCTGAATTACGTAACGGCAGGAAAAAAACACACTGGATGTGGTTCGTTTTTCCGCAGATCAGCGGGCTGGGCCGCAGCGAAATGGCAAGATTCTACGCCATTACCTGCCTTGAAGAAGCGCAGGCCTACCTGCAACACCCGCTATTGGGGCAGCGCCTGGAACTCTGCGCGCAGATTATCGAGCCGCAGGTGCAACGGACCGCACGGCAGATTTTCGGCTCGCCGGATGACATGAAGCTGCATTCGAGCATGACCCTGTTCGCCGTGGCGGATCCCCAGCGAAGCATCTTCCAGAATGTGCTGGATACCTTCTTCGACGGCGTGCCGGATCCATCGACTCTGGACAGGCTCAACGCTTGATCCTGACCTTTGGGCTGAAAAACAATCGCCAAGGGGAACTGGCTGTCTGCCACCAATGTCATAGCGCTATCACAACTGAGATAGCATGGTTATGGCGAATGGCCGACATTTTGAGATTCGATACGTTTTCAGGGGGGAGCGAAGAGTCTTCATTCAACCCGATTCGACGATGAGTGACTCCGATGCCTGGTTCTACGCTTGCCTGCACGCCCGAATCGGCGTCCAACATAATCTGTCGAATCTGCGCACCGAGCTTGAAGCCTTGCAGCAACACGCCGAGCGCTCGCAGCTCCGATTGGTCAAGTGGGAAGAGCTGCCCTAGTCTCCAACGCTTGTCGCTACCTTCTGCATACACCGTTCGCGGCGATCATCCACTCGCTGGGCAAACCAGGCCGTGGTGAGATTGCGCGTAATCTTCGGACTTTGCAGGGTGATGCCCGGCAGAATCGCCCGAGGCAATGATTTACCCGCCGCAGTGTCCGCCAGCGCAAATACCCGCTCATACAATTGGGTGTCTTCGAACTCCAGCGTATCGCCCTGCTTGAGCTGACTGAAGATCGCCGAGTTATTCATGTCCAGCCGCTTGCTCAACGCACGTATCGCCAGTTCGGTGGAACCGGGTGACGTCGAGTCGTAACGGATCAGATCGCCATCCAGCGCCAGCTTGATGCCCGTCGCCTGACTCACCGCACTCTGGAAAGCCGCATTGCGACTGGCGTACCAGCCGGCATTGAAGTCGGCAAAGCGATACAGCGGTGCCGGATAATGGGCCGGATAACCCAGCAAGTGAGCGATGCCGAAGTACATGCCGCCACGCCGACTGAACACCTCCTGACGAATCGTGCCGGAAACCGGGTAAGGATAATTTTTGGCCTGTTTTTCGGCGAAGGCGATGCTCACTTGCATCGGCCCGCCCGTGTGAACCGGGTTGAAATTGCCGAACAGGGTTTGCCCCATGGGCACCATGCCGATGAAATCATCGAAAATCGCGCTGAGCTGTTTCTCGGTGCGCGCTGCATCCAGGCGCGCGGCGTAGGATTTGCCGTCAGGTGAACGAATCTGCAGGGCCGTACGAATCAGCACGCCGGGAATGTGCAGGCGGGCGGCGCGGCGGTCGATCTCATTGCGAGCGATCTTGCCCAGCCCCGGCACCGGCGGATCGACCTGAAAGGTTGATTCCTGCTCGGCCACGGCCAGCACCGAGCACAGGTTCTGGGTGGTCGGTGCGATATCTTGCGCGGTAAACGCGGCCTGGATATCCGCAGCCCAACCTTCTCTGTCCGGGACTTTGGCCGGCATAAGGCGCAGGATTTGTGTACGAATCTGTCCGGGCGTCAGCTCTGGACCTTCCTGGCTGCGTTGGGTGCCGCAGGCGCTGAGCAACAGCGCGGCGGCGAGGATGAGCAGCGGCTTGAAGGACTTGCTGCCGAGCCACGGCGCTTCGATATAAAACTGGAATGATCGATTCAGGTACATGCTTTCCCTGGCGCTTCAGTAAGGATGCCATCAGCCGGAGCGTTGACTGACGTGAACCCAGTAGACCAGCGCCAGGGCGGGAATGCTCGGGAATATATTCCCCGAAGGCAGCTGCGGATCAGAACACCGACCACTCAATGCGCTCGCTGAGCTTCTCCAGCGCCGCCATGCCCGCCAGGGAATTACCGGCGGGGTTGAGTTCCGGTGACCAGACGCACACCGAAAACCGCCCCGGCACCACCGCCACGATACCGCCGCCGACGCCGCTTTTGCCTGGCAGGCCGACGCGATAGGCAAAGTTGCCCGCTTCGTCGTACAAACCGCTGGTGGCCATGATCGAGTTGAGTTGTTTGGTCTGCCGGGCGGTCAGAATCTGCTGGCCGCTGTGGACGCAAAATCCCTGATTGGCGAGAAAGCCAAAGGCTCGCGCCAGATCGACGCAACTCATGCTCATTGCGCAGTGGTGAAAATAGCTGCGCAGCACGTCTTCCACTTCGTTATGGAAGTTGTCGAACGACTTCATCAGGTAGGCCGCTGCGGCATTGCGCGAGCGATGCTGGTATTCGGATTCAGCCACTTTCGAATCGGAGATCACTTCCGGGTTGCCACACAGCCGCCGCACAAAGTCGCGCAATGACAGCGACGGCGCGGCGAAACGGCCTTGGTTGATGTCGCAGATCACCAGCGCACCCGCGTTGATGAACGGGTTGCGCGGCCTGCCCCGCTCGAATTCCAGCTGCACCAGGGAATTGAACGGCTGACCGGACGGTTCATGGCCCAACCGCTGCCAGATGTCTTCGCCCGAGTGGCCGATGGCCTGCACCAGGCTGAACACCTTGGAAATACTCTGAATCGAGAAGCGCGTCGAGGCATCCCCGGCATAGTGCAGTTCGCCATCATTGCTGTAGACCGCGATACCCAGCTGATCCGGCGCAACATCACCCAATGCAGGGATGTAGTTGGCAACTTTGCCCTAGCCGATCAGCGGCCGTACTTCATCGAGTATCTCGTTCAACAGCTTTTGCATGAATGCGCTCATTGTTTTTGTGGGGGCCGCAAGCTAGACGACCAACGGTCGCGACGCATCACACCGGCAACTGCGGAAAATCACGGCGGTTCTCCCGACTCCGTTTGCCCGAACACCTGCTAGTCTCGATCTGTACTCAATCGAGAGGGCATTCTCGTGACAACAAAAATCATGCAAATCACCCCCTGCAGCGGCTGGAACTTCATTCACAAGGACGGCCATTCCGGCAAACTTTATATCCATCCCGTCGCGGCCTGGGCATTGCTGGAAAGTGGCGAAGTGGTGGGGATGATATCTGGCGACACCAAGGAACCGATGACGCCGGGCAAAACGGCAACGCTGATTCAGCCGCCAGCGGTGGGCGGGTATTACGCGCCGGTGGAATCCTGACGCTCGTGCAATCGGTCTGAACTTTCGTTGGCGGCAAAACCTCCCATTCACAAGAGCGCATGGCAGACCGTGTGCTCCTGACATTCATGCATGACTGGAGGAAAACCGACAATGACAGCCCAACTGCAAGGCAAGAACGTTCTGTTCATTACTGCGAACACCGGGATCGAGCGCGACGAACTGCTCAAGCCGCTGGAGGCATTGCGCGGCTATGGCGCCAAGGCAACTCATGCCTCCATCGAAGGCGGCACTGCCCAGACGTTCATGCAGGACACCGAAAAAGATCGCACGGTGGAATCGGACACCCGGCTCTCAGGCCTGGCTGCCAGCGATTTTGATGCCTTGGTGATTCCGGGTGGCACCGTCAACGCCGACACGCTGCGTCAGGACAAGGACGCCCAGCGGCTGGTCAGTGAATTCGCCAAAGCCGGAAAAATCGTCGCAGCTATCTGCCACGGGCCTTGGCTGCTGATCGATGCGGGTGTGATTGAGGGCAAGACCCTGACGTCATACCCAAGTCTGCGCACTGACCTGGTCAATGCCAAGGCGGCAGATTGGGTCGATGCCCAGGTTAAAAAGTGCGGCGCCAATGGCTGGACCTTGATCACATCGCGCAACCCGGATGATATTCCGGCGTTCAACGAAGCCATCGCGGCGGCGCTGCAAGAAGCTTAAGCGAAAACAGCGCTGGTCCGTTGGAGCGAGGCTTGCCCGCGAACAGGTAGTACGAGCGACTTTAGTCACGAAGGCGTCAATTGCCTTCCCGGCTGAAGCCGGTCCCACGCAGCCTGCACGGCAAGCATCGCTGCAACGGTTCGGATCGCCTCACTCCACACGCTTGACCGATATCACTTCGAAATACTTGAACTTCTCCTTGGCCGCCGCCTTCTTCGCTTCCTGCTCTGCGTCGAAGGTGCTCAGGGTCTTGGCGTCGTGGACGAACATTGTTTCCTCGCCTTCGAAGACCTTGGTACAGCGCATGGTGACCCGAAGTGCGGGGGTTACGCGCTTGGCCTTCGGGCGAGGTGCTTCAGGCTTAACCTCGGCCTGAGGCGGCGCGATGATGAACTCGGGTTCGGGTTCCGGCGCTACAGTCGGTTCGAGGTCGAACTCGATCACCGGCTCAGGTTGTTCGGCGGGTTTGGCGGGCTCATCAAGGCCCAGCGCCCGGCGCATGTCTTCTTCAGTCAATCCCATACTCATGTCACTTATCTCTTTACTAAATAGCCGTAAGCGGAATGATCAACAGGACGGCGCAAGAAAACAAGCCAAGGATCGCCGGTGACCGGATAAAAATGTAAATCGATCCTGAATAGTCGGCCTTTGGGCCGGATGACGGTCATCCATCAACCTCCGGGCTATTGGCTCGTGACAACGGCGGCCTCGTCCACTAGATTAGGCGCCCCGAAAAGCTTCATGCCTTTCGCGCCTCAAACCCGGTTAACGAAATAGTGAAATTCAATGCCTGATTCCCATACAGAACACGCCGTGACCTCGGCAAAGCTCGCTTACGAAGATGCCATCAGCCTTTCCCAGCACGTGCCTCAGGCCAAGATCGTCAGTGAAATGGTGCTTGATACCTTCCAGAGCGCCAAGGAAAGCGATCAGATTCGTCAGCTGCGCGCCGCCATTCGCCAGGCACAGGACAGCCTTGACGACGACAGGGCTTACGAGTTGATGGGCGAACTCAAGCAGCTCAAGGACGCCGAGGCGTCCGACAGCGCGGCCCTGGCGGATTTGAGTACGCGATTCTCTATCAGCCGCATCCTGTTCAGCTACAAGGATGACCCGGCGTTTCAGGAATTGGTGTATAGCCTGGCGCTCAAGGTGCTGAACCAGACCCACCAGGCGATCAGCAATCCGGGCACCGGCAAAAGCAAGGTCGCCCGGGCCAAGAAAGACGTCGAAGTGTTTTCCATCAGCAAGGATGGTGTCAGCGTCAGCCTGCCGATGCGCACGCCGCGCTCGCGGCCGAACGTCGACCGTGAAGCCTTCGAGTTCCTGGGCTTCAGCTTTGTTGGCGAAGGTGACGAGGCGGAACTGGAAAGCGAAACCTTCGTCGACAACGAAGGCAACGAGCTGCCAGTGACGCGCAAAAACATCATCACCGCCTTGCAGCAGCAGAAAGCGTTCGACGGTTACAGCATCGCCTGACCAACCCGAAACGCAAAAGCCCGGTCGTGCGACCGGGCTTTGCTCAAACCGTCAGCCGATCAGACGCGCCGCACCACCAATTCCACCGCTGCAATGCGCTCCACATCCTGATAGCCATCCTCAAGCAGTTCCTCGCCGAAGACATCCGGATCGATCTCCCGATACGTCCAGGCCCACGCTGGACCGGCAATATCCTCTGCCACCGCAGCCAGGAACGGGTCCGCGCCCTCCACCATTGCCACGCCGGTGTACAGCACCAACACGCCGCCCACCACCAACCGCGGCAACGACTCGCGCAAGATGCGCACCGACAGATCAGCGCCAAGGGCATCGCCGCCGTGGCGGTACGCCCGTTGACTCGCGTCTTTCATGTACGGCGGATTAGCGACAATCAGATCGAACTCGCCGTCCACGCCGCGCAGGATGTCACTCTCCAGACATTCGACGTTGTCGATCCCGGCGACCTCGGCATTGACCTGGGCAAAGTGCAACGCCTTGGGATTGATGTCCACGGCAAACACTTGCGCGTGGGGCTGGGCGCTGGCAATCACCAGTGCGCCCGCCCCGCTGCCGCAGCCGATATCCACAGCGCGCTTGATGGGCGTGAACGTCCTGCTTAACTGGTCGCGTATCGCCTGGGCGAAGCGGTAGGTATCCGGGCCGAAAAATACCGAGTCCTCGTCGGTGGTGGGAAACGCCGAATGCGCCAGCGATAAATCGCCCAGGCTCGACCACCTGACACGACTGATAAAGCCGTGCTCATGCGCCACGACAATACCGGCGGCCAGCAACTCATTGAGTTCGTCAGTTGGAAATAACGTTGCAGGAAACGGCCGACTCCAGCCGAACACGTCTCGCAGCGAGGACGCCAGCTGATTGTTTTCCCGCGCGTTGACGCGTTGGTGGGTCAGCGGCGTCGGTGTAATGAAGCGGTAGCCTTCGGCAACGAGGCCTTGCCCGAGTTTCACCAGCGCGTCCTGGGCCGCGCGCTGGAGCCAGACGTCCGAGGTATCTGGCGCAAAAGCCTGATTGGCATTCATCCTCGCTCTCCCGTCAGACGCTCGGCCATGGCCTGGACATAGCGTTTGGTCGCGAACAATCCGGCAGGCGTTGCGTGCCTGGCGGGCGACATGCGCTCGATCAGGACTTGCATCTTCTGCGCCGCCGTGGCGTTCTTCAGGTCGGCCAGCAAGCCGCTGACGTCGGGATCAACATCTTCAAGCCGCGTGTGTTGGTCAGCCGTGCGCAGCCCATCGTTGCGCGGTGCCGACCTGAAGCGCGCCCGGAATGCATCCGGCGCCCGCTTGCTGGAAGTCGACTGGGCCGCTGTAGCTGACCAGTCGCCCGCGATCCAGTCATGCAGGACCTGTTTTTCATAGGCATTGAACACGCCGAACATGGCCGCACCGGCGCCATCGATCAGCTGCCAGAAGCGGCTTTCGGTCGGGTCCTGATGGCGTTTGATCCAGCCGCGATTTTCCAATACAGCAAGAAACTCACCCATCTGGTCCGGCTCCGCCAGCCACTGGTTGACGGTTTTGCCATCCAGACGGCAATAGTCCGAATGCATGTGCTGACCAAAGGTCCGCTTGCGCTCCAGCAGTGCGATCAATTCCTGCTCCAGATCAAACGCCTGGATCACTGCGGTTGTGCCCAGTCCCAGCTCGTTGAGTCGATAACCGTTGGCAATCCGTTGATAGAAATCGTCGCGTTGCTCGCCCATGGGCAACAGGGCCACCACGCTTTGCGCCGCCTTGCGGGCGTGGCCGGTGCTGGCATTGTCGATGGTGATGTGCAGCGTGAAATAGTACGGATCGATACCCAGTTCGTTCAGCTCGAATGAGGTGATCAGCAAGTGCAACGGCAGTTGCTCATAGCCCAGGTTGTAGCCGATCACTTCCGGCAGAAATTGCCCGGCCTGGTTGCCCAAGGCCAACTGAATAGCGCCTTGCAGATAAGCCTCGTCATCGAGGCCGTCGCTTGAATCGCATTCCAGGTCCGCGAGCAGTTTCTGATACAGCGAAACGTGGTTCAGCGCAGCATCGCCGTCGCCCAGCTCTTCGAGATAGGTGCGGATCAAGCCATGAAACCGGTAATCGGCCCAATGCGGCAACAACCCGTACAGCCAAGCCCCGTCAACCCGTTTGGTCGGCGCGACCTGTTGCAGAAAATACATCGCGTGGGCCTTGTTGGTGAAAAACCGGCGCGGCGACCCGGCGCGACGTTGTTCCAGATACGCCGCATAGTGCTCGGCGACCTTGGCGACACCTTCCGCGATCCACTGCTCAAGGTGCTCAGGCTCGGCGGGCAGATTGCAGGAGTGCATGTCGGCAAGTTGCAGCTGCTGGCGTAGAAAAGCCGCCGCCTGAGGATCATCCTGCAACATCGGGCTGCGCATCAGCGCGTCATAGGTCGCTTTGTAATAACTTTGCGCAGTTCGGTGAGGCTGAGAGAAAGCAGTCTCTGTCGGCATTTGAAGAGAGGTCATAAATACTTCCTGGCAGTTCCTGATACAAACAAGACATGCTCACGCGCAGTTATTTACGCGAAAGCGCTTCTTTAAGTCGTTGTAAGAAGGAGTTCTGGCCGTTTGGAAAATTCACCGCTCTTGGATCGGGTCCGGATGGATGGTCAAAGGCGGCGCCGCCGATCATCCGGATACAAGGCTTATCCGTGGATAAGCCATTCATTCGCAGGCAACCTGCTTTTCAATGACCGCTCAGTTTTTGCCCAGAGACAGCCTCTGATCAATCGTGACTGGACGCGAACATGCTGACCGCTTGCACAGCATCGCTGGTCCCGGTGCGGATCTGCAGGATAACCGTCCCGGCCTGATCCGCGAGGCTGACGCCGCGTTGCGCGCCTTCCTGAGTCGAGTCCATGCTGGCAACCGCATCGCGGGTTTCCGTCAGGATCATGCCGATCATCTCGGCGATTTCCGCTGTCGAACGACTGGTGCGCCCGGCCAGTTGCCGGACTTCATCGGCCACCACCGCAAACCCCCTGCCCTGATCTCCAGCCCGCGCGGCCTCGATGGCGGCGTTGAGGGCCAGCAAGTTGGTCTGGTCGGCGATGCCGCGAATGGTGTTGACGATTGCGGTGATCTGCTCGGAGCGTTCACCCAGCTGGCTGACCAGTCGTGCCGAAGCGCCGATATTGTCGGCAATCTGGCGCATTTCCCGAGCGGTCTGCTGAATGACTTCGGCACCGTGCTCGGCAACTTTTTCGGTCTCGGCAGAAATATGGTAAGCGCGTGATGCGCCACGGGAATCGGCCTCGAACTTTTCGACCCGATTGCTGATGTCGCTGGCAAACTTGACGATCTTGTAGAGCTTGCCGTCAGCGTCATACACCGGATTGTAAGAAGCTTCCAGCCAGACCACGCGACCATTCTTCGCCAGCCGTTTGAATTGCCCGCTGAAAAACTCACCTGCATTCAATCGACGCCAAAAGTCACTGTACTCGGCGCTATTGACCAGGCTCGGCTCGCAGAACAGGCGATGTTGCTTGCCCTTGAGTTCGCCCGCCCCATAACCCATCACTTTCAGGAAATTGTCATTGGCGACCAGAACATTGCCGCTCAGATCAAACTCTATGACCGCCATGGCTCGATCAAGGGCTGCCAGCTTGCTACGTGTTTCGGCTTCCTGGCTGACCTTGGCGGTGACGTCCAGCGCGTACTTGACCACCTTCAAGACCTTGCCCCGTTCATCCGTTACCGGGTTATAGCTGGCCTCAAGCCAAATATTCTGCCCCCGGCCAGTGACCCGCTGGAAGGTGCCCGAAACAAATTTTCCGGACCTGAGCTGCGCCCAGAACTCGCTGTATTCCTTGCTGCGCGTCAGGTTCGGCGAACAAAAATCCTGGTGGGATTTGCTCAGCAACTCATCCTCGCGATAGCCCATGGTCTTCAGAAAATTGTCATTGGCGCGTAGCACTTTACCGGTGAGGTCAAACTCCACCACCGCCATCGAGCGTTCAAGTGCCGCAATCAGTCCTTTGAACTCCACAACCTCGGCCGTCCTGGCCGCCAGTTCGTTTTTTAGAAGTTTATTGAACATGACGTACCCTCAGCGATAGCAAAAACCATTGAACTCTATGCTGACTATCGGCGGGTATTGGGTGAACTTAAGTGGTTGGGGAAAGTTAAGAATTGACGTCAACGATAAGTTATTAGCCAGCTAACTACTTACCGTGAACAAGTTACCGCGAGATAAGCACTTAATGTGATGGTTAAACAGATGTATACGCACTACGCAGGATCGGCTTCAGCCGGGAGGACGCTCTCCATGCTGAAGCCGGTCCTGCAGATCCGGTTAAGGCTTCCAGCTCCCACCTTCAACTATTACCGCCGAAGGATCGGTGCCGTCAGCCAGTTCCTTGCGTACGTACTGGTCATAGAGCTTGAGCAGGTATTTCTCCTCGCCCAGTTTGGCAAGCTCAGTGTTGACCCAGTCACGCAGTTCGATATTGCCTTTCTTCACCGCCGGGGCAATCGGTGCTTCGTCGCCCAGCTTCTGTTCCAGGACGCGGTAGCCGGGGTTTTTCTTCGCCCAGCTGAACAACACCAGATTGTCCTGGGCATAAGCATCACCGCGACCATTGGCCAGGGCCTGCAGAGATTCGGAGTTCTTCTCGAACTTCAGCACTTTCCAGTCCGGGTGATTTTTCGTCAGCCAGATATCGGCCGTGGTGCCCGTGGTAACAATGGTGGTTTTGCTCGCCAGATCATCGAGGGCTTTTACCGAACTGGCCTCAGGCACCAACGCCTGCACGGCAACACGCAGGTTCGGGTTGGTGAATTCCACCGCTTCGCGACGCTCCGGGGTGACGGTCATGTTGGCCAGAATCAGGTCAACCTTGTCACTCTGCAGAAATGGAATGCGACTGGCCGGTTCAACGACAACGAACTCGATCTTCTTTTCATCGCCCAGCAAATCCTTGGCGAAGCGCTTGCCAAGATCAGTGTCGAAACCGACGTATTCACCCTGCTCATTGACGAAGCCGAAGGGCGGTTTGTCGCTGAACACGCCGACGATCAATTTGTCGCGTTTCTTGATGGTGTCCAGGTAGCTGGCGGCTGCGACAGGCTTGGCTTGCGCCGCAGGCTTGGATTCTGCGGGTTTATCGCAACCGGTCAACAGACCGAGGGCAATCAGGGGTACAATCAGGGCAGTTTTAAAACTCACGATGCTTTCCTTTTGGGCATGTTTTCTACATAGGAAAACCTCTCCAGGAACTGCTGCGCTCGTGCGGTCTGCGGGGCGCTGAAGAAAGTTTCGGGGTCGTTCTGTTCCGCAATGCGGCCGCGGTCCATGAACAGGATTCGATCCGCCACGGCACGGGCAAACGCCATTTCGTGGGTGACGATGAGCATGGTCATCCCGCCTTGGGCGAGATCGAGAATCACCTCAAGCACTTCCTTGACCATTTCCGGGTCGAGGGCAGCGGTGACTTCGTCGAAGAGCATGACTTTGGGGTTCATGCACAACGCCCTGACAATGGCGATGCGCTGTTGCTGGCCACCGGACAATTCACGCGGGTAGGCATCACGTTTGTCCGCCAGGCCCACGCGGGTCAACAGCGCCTCGGCCTGTTGCCGGGCTTCCTTGAGCGCCCGCTTCTGCACCTGCACCGGGCCCAGCAGAATGTTGTCGAGGACTGTCATGTGCGGGAACAGATGATAGCTTTGAAAGACCATGCCGATTTGCTGGCGAACCTTGCGCCAGTCGGCATTGGCGGCCAGATCCGTCCCGGCGAAACGCAGGCTGCCGGCATGCCCCAGTTCCAGGCCGTTGAGGCAGCGCAGCAAGGTGCTTTTGCCACAGCCGCTGGGGCCGAGGATGACCAGCACTTCGCCCTCTGCGACCTGCAGGTCGATGTCTTGCAATACCGGTGTCGCGCCGAAATTCTTGCTGAATCCGGCCAGTTCGATCAATGCGCTCATGCGTGATTCCAGCGCCGTTCAAGCACGCGGGAAGCGGCCGACAGCGGATAGCAGATGAAAAAGAAAAACAGGAACAGAAAGCCATAGATCAGCACCGACTCGTAGGTGCGCTCGATGATCTGCTGGCCCACCTTGGTCACGTCGATCACCCCGATCAACACCGCCAGCGAGCTGGTCTTGATCAGCCGCGTGTAGACGTTGATCACCGGCGGCGTCAGGCGTTTGAGGGCCTGCGGCAAGAGCACGCGACCGTAGAGCTGCCGCAAGCCCAGACCGATTGCCAGCCCGGCCTCACGCTGGCCGCGGGGTATCGAACGCAGCCCGCCACGGACCACTTCGCCCACCTCACTGGCGCCCCACAAGGACAGCACCAGCACCGCACACCAGAACGCCGGAATGCTCAGGCCAAGGAAGATCGGCAAACCGAAGAAGAACAGGTACAGCCAGACCAATACCGGGATCGCGCGAAACAGCTCCAGATAAATGCGCAGCGGTAGGTCGAACCAAGGCTTGCCAAGACTGCGCAGCACGCCGTAGACCAGCCCGCCAAGGCTGCTGAACACAATCGCCAGCAGCGAAATTCCCAGGGTCCGCCCGGCACCGGTCAGCAACTGCGGTGCTGAGACCCATAACAAATCAAGACCCGAACTGGCCATGCTGGAGCCTCCTTTCGAGAACGCCGAGCAACAGCGACAGCGGCAGGAACAACAGCACGCACAGGCCGGTCATCACGGCGAGCATTTCGTAGGTTTTGTAATACAGCGCGATGTAACTTTTGGCGGTGTAGAGGATTTCCGGAACAGCTACGGCCGAGACCACCGTGGTTTCCTTGAGCAGGAATACGAAGTTGGCGAACAGCGCCGGCAGGCTGAGAATGCCCGCCTGGGGCAGGATGACATGGCGCAGCAGTTGCCAGCGGGACAGGCCGATGGACAAGCCCGACTCGATCTGCGCCTTGGGCACTGCCTCGATGCCGGCGCGCAGGATCTCGGTCAGGTACGCGCCGCCGAGAAAAGTCATCGCGATCACCGCCGAGGCAAATCCGGACACCCGGACCCCCAGCGTCGGCAAGGCAAAGTAGATGAAAAACAGCTGAATCAGCAGCGGTGTATTGCGCGCCAGCTCCACGTACAGCGGCACCAGTCGATACAGCACCGGTACGCGAAACATCGCGATAGCGGCGTTGACTACCGCGACCAGTAACGAAGTCAGAATCGCGATCAAGCCGACCTGCAAGGTGACACCAACAGCGTTGAGAAAGGCAGGCAGCGTGGAAATGGCAAATGCATAGTCGAAGGTCATTGGCGACCTTCGGCGGCAGGGAAAGCATGGGCGGGATACATCGTAGGTGGCCTTGAGCTATCCTGTAGCCATATATCCTAAGCTTTTGTTTTTATAAAACTTAATACCGAATTCATCTAAGGATAGAGCCAAGTTGTCCCGGTCTCAGGCGAGGGAGCGGGATTGAACCTGTTGCTCCTGCAGATACAACTGTCCCGGAATATCCGCCAACAGACGCCGGGTATAGGCATGTTCGGGAGACTGGAATACAGCGTCACAGACGCCCTGCTCGACCACTTTGCCCGCGCGCATGACCACCACCTGATCGGAAATCTGCCGCACTACCGCCAGGTCGTGGGAAATGAACAGATAGCTCAGGCCCAGCCGTTGCTGCAACTGGGCGAGCAACGCCAGAATCTGCGTTTGCACTGAAGCGTCCAGCGCCGAAAGCGGTTCATCCAACACCACCAGTTCCGGTTCAAGGGCCAACGCCCGCGCGATCGCAACCCGCTGGCGCTGGCCGCCGGACAATTCACCCGGTCGGCTGTGCAACAAGCGCAGCGGCAACTCAACCTGCTCAAGCAGTTCCGCCGCCCGCCTCGTGCGAGATTCCCGGTCGCCCACGGCATAGGCTTGCAAGGGTTCGCTGATGATCTGCGCCAGGGTAAAACGCGGGTCAAGGGATGCGTAGGGATTCTGATACACCACCTGAATCCGTCTGCGTAACGGCTGCCAGTCCTGCCGCGAATAGCTGCTGATGTCCTGCCCATCGAACAGCACCCGCCCGGCATCCAGTTTCTCCAGGCCGACAATCAACCGCGCCGTGGTGGACTTGCCGGAACCGGACTCGCCCACCAGGCTGGTGGTGCCGTGGCGCGCCACCGAAAACGACACATCGTCCACCGCCGCCGAACCCGGGTTACGCCCGGTCGAAAAGTCTTTGCCCAGATGCTCGACCTGCAACAACGGCGACTGCAACGCGACTACGGCATCGCGCCGTGATGCGACCGGCCGGGACGAGACCTGAGGCGCACGCGCCAGCGCTGGAATCGCGCCCAGCAACTGTTGCGTGTAGGCATGCTGCGGACGCTGGAAAATCTGCCGCACTGCGCCGGTTTCGACAATCCGCCCGTTGTGCATGACGATCAACCGGTCGGCGCGGTCCAGCGCCACGCCCAGATCGTGGGTGATCAGCAGCACCGCCGTGCCGCGCTTGCGCGCCAGAGATTGCAGTTGATCGAGAATCTGCCGCTGCACGCCCACATCCAGTGCGCTGGTGGGTTCGTCAGCAATAATTACCGCCGGATTGTTGGCCAATGCGATGGCTATCAACACCCGTTGACGCATGCCACCGGACAGCTGATGCGGGAAGCTGCGTGCGACCCGTTCGGGATTGCGCAAGCCCACGTCCACCAGCAATGTCGCCGCCCGCACCCGTGCTTCAGTGCTGGAAACGCCGTGAACCGTCATGGCTTCGCGCAACTGCGCATCGATGCGTTTCACCGGGTCCAGGGACATGCCCGGATCCTGCGGCACGAAGCCCAGCACCTTGCCGCGCAACGCCCGCCAGTGACGTTCGCTGGCGCGGATCTGCTCTACGCCATTGAGCTTGATGCTGCCGGATTCGATTTGCGCATTACCCGCAAGCAGCCCGACCAGCGCCGCAGCGGTGGTGGATTTGCCTGATCCGGATTCACCGACCACTGCCACAATCTCCCCGGCGCACAACGAGAAGCCAATCCCGTCGACGCCTGGCACTCGACCTTCACGGGTCCGATAACCGATGCTCAAACCGCTGACCTGCAAGACCGCATTTTCCGGCGCACTCATGAGTAATTTCCTTGTAGATCCTGGACCGCTCTGGCCAATTGGTTGGTCGCCAGCACCACGGCAGCCACCACTAGCCCCGGCAAGGTGGTGTACCACCAGGCGGCGACCATGTAGTTGCGCCCTTCGGCGATCAGCAAACCCCATTCCGGTTGCGGCGGTGGCGCGCCGAAACCAAGGAAACTCAGCGCCGCGACCGACAACACTGCGCTGCCAAATTCCAGCGCGGCCAGCGCCAGCACCGGTCCGGCGGCGTGAACCAGAATGTGCCGACGAATGATCGTCCACGGACCGACCCCGCATGAGACAGCGGCTTCGACAAATACCGATGTGCGCCAGCGCAAGACTTCACCCCTGACCAACCGGGCAAATGTCGCCACCGAAGAAAGCCCCACCGCCAAGGCAATATTCAGCGTGCCGAAGCCCAGCACGGTAATGATCGCCATGGCCAACAGCAGCGAAGGAATCGCCATCAGCACTTCCACCACGCGCATCAGCAGCGCATCGGCCACGCCGCCGAAATAACCGGCAATGGTCCCCAGCACAATGCCCACCACCAAGGCAATCGCCACCGCCAGCGCCGTGGCCTGCAACGAAATGGCCGCGCCATGCACCGCGCGGCTGTACAAGTCGCGGCCCAGTTGATCGGTGCCAAACCAATGACTGGCGCTTGGACTCTGCAACGCCTGGCTCGGCACTCCCAACAACGGATCGTGATGGCTGAAACCGCTTGGCCACAAAGCCCAGGCCAACACCAGCAGCAAGACCAACAGCCCCAACGGTAGCAGCGGCCGACGTCGTAATAGCGAGGCCAGTTTCGACCGCTGCCGATAGGCGCCGGTTGGCGGCGTAGCCAACGTGTTCGATGGTTGGTTCAACACCTGGCTCATCGGCCAGCCCGCCCTTGTAGACGCGGATCAAGCAGCGGGTAAACCAGATCGACCAGCAGATTGACGCTGATAAAGATCGCCGCCGCCAACACCACCACGCCCTGCACCAACGGAATGTCCTGGCCACTCACCGCAGCCTGCGCAAGCCGCCCCACGCCTTCCCGGGAGAACACTGTTTCAGTGACCACGGAACCGGCCAGCAGATTGCCAACGATCACCCCGGAAAGGCTCAGCAACGGAATCGCCGCATTGTGCAGTTGATGAACAAACAGCAGGCGTCGCGGGCTAAGTCCCTTGGCAATCAGCACATCGACAAACGGCTGCGCGCGCACCGCCGCCAGTGAGCGCGCCAGCACCTGGGCGATCACCGCCGCCGTGGGGATCGCCAGAGTCAGCCCCGGCAATATCAGAGAGCTAAAGCCCTGATTGCCCATAGCCGGAAACCAGTGCCAGGAAAACGAAAAACCTTGCAGCAGCAACAAGCCGATCCAGAAGGTCGGTAACGACACGGCCACCGCCGGCATGCCCAGCAACCCGTTGCGCAACCAGTCGCTGCGCACCAGGCTGGCGGTCAGCGCCAGGGCGATGCCGGCCAGCAAAGCAAAACCGAGGGCCAGAAAGGTCAGCGCCACCGTGGCGGGCAACGCTTCGCTCAAGGCTTTTATCACCGGTTCGCCGCTTTGTATCGAATGGCCTAAATCCAGATGCAGCGCTCGCCACAAGGCAATGCCGTATTGCACCGGCAGTGGCTGGTCGAGGTGATATCCGGCACGCAACGCAGCGATCTGCGCCAGATCCACCGCCGAGGGTTCGCCTTGCTGGTTGAGCATGATGCTCACCGGATCACTGGGCAACGCGTACAAAATCACAAACGACACACTGAACGCCGCCCATAACACCAGCAACGCCTGGCCGACCCGGCTCAACAGATAAGTCGCAGCCTGACGCAAAGGAAAACCGGGCGCACGCAACACAAGGTCGGCGTTGCCCGAGCTCAGTGAACTGTCAGTCATGGGGTTTCCTCTTGAACATCGCATGAATGCTTTTTTGTGGGAGCGAGCTTGCTCCAACGGATATGGCGTTCGCGCTACCGCTGCAACCAGGTATCAAAGAACTGCAACCGTGATGAAGCTTCGAAATGCAAGCCATGCACCTGTTTGCCATGGGCCAGCACCGTCACCAGTTCGATCAGTGGAATCGCGTGAGCTTCGCGCAGCACGGTTTCACTGGCCTGATCCACCAGTTTCTGGCGTTGCGCGCTGTCCAGCGTTGCCGCCGACTGTTGCAGGATCTGATCAAGCGGGCCCGGATCGCGCCGGTTGTAGTTGCGTCCCGGCGACTGGTACACGGTGCGGATCACGTCAGGATCGGCGCGGGTCAGGTTGAAAAAGGTCAGGTGCATGTCGCCACTGGCCTGCAACGCGGTGACCTGGCTGATGGTGGATTTATTCAGGCGCAAATCCACGCCAACCAGCCGCAATTGCTGTTGAATCAGCTCCAGAATCGGTGCGTTTTGCCAATAATCCAGACGCAACGCCAGGCGTGTTCCGTCTCGCTCGCGAATCCCGTCAACGCCCACCCGCCAGCCCGCCTCTTCAAGCAAGGCTCGCGCGCCTTGCGGGTCGTAGACCAACCGTGGCGACAGGTCGCGGTAGAACGGCGTGCTGCTGGCCAGCAAAGCACTGGCCGGTTTTTGAAAGCGGGAAATGATGCTGCGCAGCTGCTCACGGTCGATGGCTTTGCTCAGGGCCTGACGCACCCGTACGTCGCTGTACAGCGGATCTGTTTCGTCCGGCGTCAGGTTGTAGACCACGCCGGGATTGGCACGGGTCAGCAATGGCACGCCCTGGGTCTCCAGCACCTGTTCGTTTTGCGGCACCACACCGGTATCGACATCGATCTGCCCGGACAACAGGCTGCCCAGACGCACGCCGGATTCCGGCACGATGACGAATTCGATAGCGTCCAGCCAGGCCTTGCCTTTGTGGCTGGCCAGAGCGGAAGCCCAGGCGTAATCGTCACGTCGGGCTAGCGACACGCGCTGGTTGTGCACGAACGACTTGAGCACAAACGGCCCGCTGCCGATCAGGTTGCCCTGGCAACGCTCACCCGCTGGCAACGCCAGGGTTGCTCCGGCCAGCAAGCCCAGGCTCATGGTCGAGCTTGCCTGTAAAAACTGCGCATTGGGTTGCTGGAACTCGACGATAACCGTGTGCGCGTCTGGGGTTGCAATGCTTTTGAGCCCGGCCAGATACGTCGAACCAAGGATCGAACGCGCCCCAAGGGTGACGATATTTTCGAAGTTGGCCTTTACGGCGCTGGCATCCAGCGCACTGCCATCGCTGAAACTGAGCCCCTCACGCAGGTGAAATGTGAAGCGTCGCGAATCCGCGTCAACCTCCCAACGGGTCGCCAGCCACGGCACGATCTCGCCGGTTTTCGGGTCCTGATCGGTCAACGAGTCGGTGAGCTGGCGCCCGACATTGAGCGCCGTGTTATTGCCGGCCTGTTGCGGGTCCACGCAATTGGGATCGCCATCCAGTGCGACCTTGAGCGTACCGCCGGACACCGGGTTCGCGGCGAGCGTGGCCGAGGCAGGTTCATGAGAATCGCAGCAGCCGGTCAGCAGCAGCGCTGCCAGCAGCGGCAGCAGTTTCGCCGAGGGCATGTTCGCGGCGCCAGGCAGCCTGATTGAAGTGTTCAATGTCATAAGCACAACTTTTGTCGGATCGGCAAAACGCGAAGCCAGCGGCTTCGCGGCGCAGGATTGCGGGACACAAGTGATCACCGCGCTGACGCGGCATGGCGGTTGGCGATGTAAGGCAGGCCGAGATTTTCCCGCAGCGTCTGGCCTTGATACTCGTGGCGAAACAACCCGCGACGCTGCAATTCGGGAACCACGCCTTCGGCAAAATCGCTGATGCCTTCGTGCAGGCCGCTGAACATCACGTTGAAACCGTCCGCAGCGCCCGCTTCGAACCACTGCTGGAAATCGTCGGCAATGCTTTGTGGCGTGCCGATGAGGATTCGATGTCCACCCGCCGTGAGCTTGTTGAACAGTTGGCGCACGGTTGGCCGCTCCCGGCGGATCAGGTCGAAGACCAGCTTCTGCCGACTTTTGTGGGTGTTGGTGTCGAAGGTTTCCGGCGGCAGCGGCACCACTTCGTCGAAGGGCAATTCCGACAGGTCAAAACCCAGGCTGGTGAAGCGCGAAATGGTGCGCAGGAACGACGTGGGGTCGAGTAATTCCTGCAAGCGGTCGTACTTGGCCTGAGCCTCGGCCTGGGTGCGGCCGACTACCGTCGAGACGCCCGGCAGCACTTTCAGGTGCTCGGGATTGCGCCCCAGTTGCACGGCGCGTTGTTTGATTTCCGTGTAAAACGCCACGCCCTGCTCCACGGTGTGCTGCGCGGTAAAAATCAGTTCCCCGGCGCGCGCCGCCAAGGCGCGTCCGGCATCGGAAGAACCGGCCTGGGCGATGACCGGATAGCCCTGAATCGGGCGCGCCGCATTGAGCGGGCCTTTGACCTGGAAAGAGCTGCCGTGGTGATCGAGCACGTGCATCTTGTCGGTGTCGAGCCAGGTGCCGGACACTTTGTCCTGCACGAACGCGTCATCCTCCCAGCTGTCCCACAAACCGCTGACCACGTCGTAGAACTCTTCGGCGCGCTGATAACGGTCGGCATGTTGCACGTGAGCGTCGAGATTGAAGTTCTCGCCGCCGCCCAGGGATGTCACCAGATTCCAGCCGGCCCGACCGCCGCTCAGATGATCGATGGAGGCGAACTTGCGGGCAATGTTGTAAGGCTCGTTGTAGGTCGTGCTGGCGGTGCCGATCAGGCCGATGCGCTGCGTCACCAGCGCCAGTGCCGGGATCAGCACCAGCGGATCCCAGCGCACGCTGTTCGGCCCGCGTGCCAGCGCCTGTAAATCCAGCTCGACGTTAAGGCTGTCGTTGAAGAACAGCGCATGAAAGCGCGCTTTCTCAAGGGTTTCGGCGATCCAGCGGTAGTGGCTGAAATCCTTGAAGGAATCAGCCGCCGCCTGGGGATGACGCCAGGCGGAACCCATGATCCCGGCGCTGGGAATGAACGCGCCGAGGATGATCTGTGGTTTTGCAGTGCTCATGCTCGTGCCCCTGTCAGAAGTTGTAACTCACGCGGGTGTACCAAAGGCCGCCGTAGGGATCGAACGGCGAGATGCTGCCGAACTTGGGGAAGCCGTTGATATCGCCATTGGGGTAGCCGTTGTTGTCGGCGCGCACGTCAAACAGGTTGTTGGCGCCGACCGCTACGCCAAGGCTGTCGGTCACGGCGTAGGCCACTTCCAGATCGGTGATCCACTTCGCGCCGTAGGTCACGTCGTAGGCCGGATTGGCGTCACGGGCAATAACCTTGTCGTAGCGATTGACCGAGGCATTGATGTCGAACTTGTCGATTTTCCAGTTGCCGCTGAGGATCAGTTTGGTCTTCGGATTGGCCACGGTCAGATAGCCCTGGGCGACCCGGTCAAACAGCTCCAGGCCGCTGGACGCCAAGACGCCGGGTGTCGACTTGATGCTGTCCAGATCAGTCTTGTTGTAGTTGAATGCCACGCCATATTTGACGCTGCCGTAGCGGCCGTAATCGACCTTGTAGTCGGTGACCAGATCCACGCCGCGCGTGGTGGTGTCGGCGGCGTTGGTGAAGTACTTCACGCGATAACCCGGTGTCAGTCCTTGCTGCTGGAGGATCTGATTGACCCCGCCGCCAAACAGGAAACCGGTCAGGCCGATGCGATCCTTGATTTCGATCTGGTAGGCATCGAGGGTCAGGTTGGCCTGAGGCAGTGGCTTGTAGGTGAAGCCGACGCTGATGTTGCGCGACTTCTCCGGCTCAAGATCACTGGCACCCAACGCCTTGGCCAGCGCCGAATCGACCCGGGCTGTCTTAGCCTCGACGAACTGGGCAATGCCGTTCACCAGGGTGTATTGGTTGGAGGTCTGCGCATAGGTCGACTGCGACAGGGACGGCGCACGGAAGCCATTGCTCAGGGTGCCGCGAATGGCAAAAGTCGGGGTGAAGTCATAACGCGCCGACAGTTTGCCGCTGGCGGTATTGCCCGAATCATCGTCGTACTTCTCGAAACGTCCGGCGATGCCCAGATACAGCTTCTCGGTGGGGTTGATGCCCAAATCGACATACGTCGCGTAGCTGTTGCGGCTGTTCTGCCCGGCGTCTTCCGGGGTCAGGGTAATCGCACCTTGCGCGCCAACGGCAGCCGGCTGCCCGGCCAACGGCCCGCTGGGATAAACATAACCGCCGTTGAGATAGGAAAGCACATCGTCGGATTCAGTCTTGTAGCGCTCGTGACGGTGCTCGGCCCCCAACGAAACCTGCAACGGTTTGGCCAGGCCGATTTCGAACGCGCGGGTCAGGTCCAGGTTATTGGTCCACTGATCGAAGGTGTTGGTGTAGCTGTCGAAATGCGTCGGGCTGCCCGGGCCGAGGGACGCATTGAGGGTTTCGTCCGCGCCCGCCTGGCCTTTGTCACGACCGAAGGTGGAACTCAAATCCCAGCTCCAGTCCTTGACCAGCCCTTTGATGCCGGCGGCCACCTGATAGTCCACCTCTTCCAGGGTATAAAAAGGCGCAGTGCCGTTGGGGTAGATTTCTGGAATGATGTTGGTCGAGTTGGGTCGTCGATAATTCTGTCCGCCTCGGGCATCGCGCTTGCTCAAGGTGGAAAAGGAATACAGCGTCAGGTCGTCATTGAGCGGCGCTTCGGCGTTATAGCCAACGTTGATGGCCTTGATTTTCGGCAAGCCGTTTTTCTGCAATTCGCGGTCGGTGGTCGCCTCGCGCGGGTCTGGCGAGCCGTTGGCCTGGGGGTAATACAACGAACCGGTGGCGTCCCGGGAGCGCACGGCGGTCTGCTGGGATTTGGCATCCAGCGACAGGTTGAAGAAGCCGTCATTGGGCAACGCAAAACCGGTGTTCAGCGACTGCTTGATGATGCCGCCGTCGCCTTTGTAATACTCGCCGTATTGCGTGCTGGCCGAGCCGCCGTGATCGTTCTGCTTGAGGATGATATTGATCACCCCGGCGATGGCGTCCGAGCCGTATTGCGCCGATGCGCCATCGCGCAGCACCTCGATGTGGTCGATGGCGCTGATCGGGATCATGTCCAGATCCACCGGATTGGTGCCGTAGGCCGCCGTGGAATCCAGGTTGATTACTGCGCTGTTATGACGGCGCTTGCCGTTGACCAGCACCAGCACGTTGGAGCCGTTCAGCCCGCGCAAGCTGTAAGGTCGGGCAATGCTGTCGTTGGAGCTGCCCGAAGGTCGTTGACTGAATGACGGCAGGGCTTTTTCCAGTGCGCCACGCAAACTGCCGGAGCCGGTTTTTTCCAGTTGCTGAGCGCTGATCACGTCGATGGGCGCCGGGCTGCTGGTGACGGTGCGCGCTTCGCTGCCCCGCGAGCCGGTGACGATAACGGTGTCCAGCGTATCAGTGTCGCTGGCGGCCAGCGCCAGAGTCGGTAGCAAGCTGAAACCGGCGAAAAACCAGGGCGCCCAAGGCAATGCGACAGAAGACAAAGGTGCTTTCATAGGGTTTGAGTGTCCAGAAATTGCGTGAAATCGGTTCGCCACAGCGGTCGCACATCGACCGGCTGGCGAATCAATCGATTTTCAAAAAAGGTGTCTGCGACCTTTTGCTGGTCGGTAATCGCTTGTTCGGTGACAGGCCCGAGTCGCTGTGGCGTGCCGCGCTGCCGCAGTTGCTTGAGGTACAGGTCTGCGGCAATTCCGGTGAGCTGTTCGTTACTTTGCGCCCAGGCCTCGGGGTGTTTTTCCACCCAGGCCCAGGTGGCTTGTTCACGCCGCAGGAAATCGACGACCTGCGCCTGGCGACTGGCGTCCTGCAAGACTTTTTGCGTGGTGGCGATAATCGTGTTGCCCACGTAATCGCTGACGTCCTGCAACTGCGTGCCACCGGCCATTTCCGCCTGCAAAACGGAAATCCCGCCACCGATCAACGCGTCCACATGCCCGCTGCGAAAGGCGATCAAGGATTCCTGCATCGGCATGGGAATCGGCTGCACATCCGCCAATGCCAGCCCATGCTGTTGTAACAGGCGCAGCAGGAAATAGTGGGTATTGGTGGCGCGCACATAACTGATCTTCTTGCCCCTCAGATCGGCAACGCCTTGAATGCCCGAGCCGTTCTTGACCACGATGCCGATGTCACGCACATCGCCGGGAATGGTCGCCACCAGCGCAATGGGCACCTTGGCGATAGACGCGAAAATCGGCGGGATCTCGCTCATGGATACGTAATCCAGGCTGTCGCTGTTCAACGCTTCAAGCACCAGATTGCCGCCGCCGATGTCCACCCACTCAATCGGATAAGGCGTGTCCAGTTGCCCGGCCAAGGCCATGAAGGTGGCCGCCGATCCCTTGTAGCGCCAGACCCGCAAAGCGGGTGTTGCGGCCCAGGCACTGACCGGTGCCAGCAGTCCGCCGAGCAGCGCGCCCGCACTGGCAGCGAGCAGTTGACGTCGATTAAGCGCAACCATGACCCGGCGCCTACGCCAACAGATCAGGCTGGCGGGCAATGATTTCATCCCACAGCGGCTGGAAGTTGAGCCAGCTGAACAGTTCGTTGCGCGCCCTGCCCTGCACACTCGCCGGCTCCACCTGGGGAATGATCGGCACCCCGGCGGCCCTGGCCAGCAAGTGGGAGCGAGCGACGTCCTCGGCGAGGATGAAGCGCCAGGCCGCACTTTCCACCGTTTCGCCGACGGTCCACACCCCGTGGTTCTGCCAGAACAACAGGTTGTTGCCGGCGAAGCTGTCGACAAACGCTCCGGTCACGAGATCGCGATCCTGTTCAAGCGTACCGTCGGCTTTGCGCAAGTCGTGGCGCCGGAAGATCGCCTGATCGCCAACAAAAGCTCCAGCCTCGGCCGTAATCGGATCAAACAGCTGCCCCAATGACGACCAGGTTCGGCCATAAAAACCGTGCAGATGGGCGATGCCCACCACTTCCGGCCGCGCCTGCTGCAAACCGTAATGCAGCTCCAGCGCACTGGTATTGAGCAGACCTTCGCCTTCTACGACCTGGCCCTGGCTATCGACGCGCAGCAATTGTGAAACGCTGATCTGCGAGAACGGCACACCCAGCGGATTGATCCAGTAATGCTCGGTTTCAATGGGGTCGCGGGCGGTGAAGTGGCCAGCGAGGCCGACTTCAAACCCGTATTGCGCAAACAACCGATACGACGCGGCCAGCCGCTGCTTGCGATGCAGGCGTTCTTGCAGCAAATCGTCATGGCGTGGAACTGCGTCCAGCGTCAGGCGGTTGTTACTGTGGGGCAGGCTGAAAATGCTTTTACTGAAAGTGCTTGCATGGCTCATGCGGTCTACTCAACCAGGGCTCGTGTTGCCGAGCTATTTTCTTGAGGCGAACGCCGTCGCTGCGCACCAGGCGCGGAAATCAAGACGGGTTCGTGATGAAGACTGTTGCGCGCCAGCAGCATTGGCTTGCCTGGCGCAGGAAGGGCAGGAATGGGAAATCAGGTTTTCATGGTGCAGGCCCTCGCATGGGAGTTATTGCTCTCCTCCACCGTGCGAGGGGTCGGGTCGAGACATTCAGGCTGTAACGCTGTAGGTGTGAAGCACGGCCTATTCAACCGATGGTTAAGAACATAATCGATGTATCTGGCGCTGTGAAATGCCAATTAGCGCTAAGCTAATATTAAACTAAGTTATTAAAATAATTATTAGACATGCCTTTAAAGCATATACAGCCAAACCCGGCGAGCCCATCGGGCAGCCTTATTCTGCGTGCAATCGCCCCTGCCATTCCTCCTCGCTGATCACTTCCCGGGTCATTTCGACGAACACTTTGGCCAGTGCGCTAGGGACTTTTTCAGTGGGCAGGATGGTAAAGCCGAAAAACGGAATCACGCAGGTCAACGGCCGGAAAATCAGGCCGGGCGGTGCGTCGAGCGTCGACAGCGGATTGGCAATCGACACACCCATGCCTTGGGCGACCAGGGCGCAGAGGGTCATGCTGTATGGGGTTTCGATGCTCAGCTGACGGCTTACGTCAGCGCGTTCGAAGGCTTCGTCGATCAGCCGACGGGTCCGGTCGACGGCCGAAAGGGAAATGAATGGCTCGCCACGCAAGTCCTCAAGACTCACTCGGTTTTTTGCTGCCAAGGCATGGCCGGTGGGCAGCACCGCAACGCCCGGCAACTGATACAACTGTTGCGCATGCACGTTGGGCGATTCGCCAATGCTCGACGCATAACCAATGTCGCAATAGCCCACCGAGGTCCAGCGGCGAACCGTGGCTTCGCTGCGCATTTCCAGCAGGATCGCCACCTGCGGGAAGCGCTTCTTGAAGCGTTTGATCACCCGCGGCAACAGGCCCGCGATGGCCGGAATCGCCGCGATGCGCAAACGGCCGGTGCCCGAAACACGAATCTCATGGGCCGCCTGATTCAGATACGCCAGCCCGCTGAAACTGTGCTCGACCTCCCGATAGAACGCCGATCCCTCGTCGGTAGGCGTCAAGCGACTCGCGCCACGCACGAACAGCTTGAACTGCAGACGCTCTTCAAGTTCGGTCACCAGCCTGCTGATGCTGGGTTGCGAGGTGTGCAGTTCACGCGCTGCGGCAACCATGGTGCCGAACATCATGACCGCCCGAAATGCTTCGACCTGACGCAGATTCATGCCATAGACCTATATCAGCTGTGAATAGCACACTTGAATATAACAATTGGACTGCATTGCCAAGTCGATCAACACTGAAACCGTTCAGCACATACCCCACTTGGTCGCCGCGGAGTACCTCATGACATATTCAGGTTTGAGCACCACCCTGACTGCTTGCGCTCTGGCGCTGGGCATTTCTTCTGTCAGCGCTGCAGAATTGCCCGCGCTGCCACCGGAAATCGCCGCCAAGGGTGAACTCAAGGCAGGCGTGCGTTGTGACCAGCCACCGTTCGGTTTCAAGGATCAGAACGGCGGCTTTGCCGGTGTCGAAGTCGAGATCGCGCGGCAAATCGCACAGTATGCATTTGGCTCCAAAGACAAGGCCATCCTCACTTGCGTCACTGCCGAGAGCCGCATCCCGCAGTTGATGGGCAATAAGGTCGACCTGTTGGTGGCGACGCTGGGCATCACTCCGGAACGTGAACGAGTCGTGGCGTTCAGCAAGCCGTATCGCTGGGACAGCAGCGACATTCTGGTCAAGAACGACAGCCCGGCGAAAACCATCGCCGACCTGGACGGCAAGACTGTCATCGCCCTTAAAGGCTCGACCCAGGCGCGCTGGCTGGGCGAACACGCCAGCGGTGTACAGCTGACCAATCTCAATAGTTCGTCGGAAGCCTTGATGGCGTTCCAGCAAGGCCGCGCCGACGGCTACGCCCACGATACCGCCACGCTGGTGATGATCGGCGCCCGGGACAAAAGCGTGCGCCGCATCGGCCAGCCTTATGGCATTTCCGAAGCTGCGATTGGCCTGCGCAAGAACGAAGCGGCGTGGCTGGCTTATGTCAACGCGGCACTGGCGCGCATGCAGGAACAGAACCTCTACAGCGGCTGGATCAAGGCGGTAGCGCCCGAAGGCACCGAGCAGTTCTACATCGATGGTTTCACCAAGCCGACCCCGGTCGCCAACCTGTAAAAACTGATCCAGGCTGGCCAGAGGAACGCGTTGATGGATTTCGACATTCACTACCTGTTGCAACAGTGGCCGGCCTTGCTCAAAGGGGTCGGGGTCACGCTTAACGTCAGTCTGGTAGCGATTGCGCTGTCACTGGTCATCGGTCTGGTCGGCGGCACCTTGCGCTATTTGCAGGTGCGTTGGGCCAGCCCCTTGATTGCCGGCTATGTCGAGTTCATCCGTAACACGCCGTTGCTCGGCCAGATGTTTTTTATCTACTACGGCCTGCCGGGGCTGGGCGTGCCGGTTTCGCTGTACTGGTCTGGCGTGTTGACCCTGACGCTCTGGGCCGGCGCCTATCAGATTGAAAACTTCCGGGGCGGCCTTGCTTCGGTACCGGCCGGGCTGCGTGAGGCGGCGACCGCCATGAGTCTCAATCGCTGGCAGTTCATGTGGCTGATCGCGCGCCCCATCGCCCTGCGCACCAGCTTGCCTTCGCTGCTGAACACTACGGTTTCCCTGTTGAAAAACTCGGCCTTCCTGCAGGCCATCGGCCTTGCGGAATTGACCTATGTCGCGGTGAACAAGATCGCTTCGGATTTCCGCACCCTGGAAATGCTCGCTGCCATGTGCGTGCTGTATCTGGCGCTGGTCGGAGCGCTGGCACTGGCTTCGGCCTGGCTCGAAGCACGGCTGCACAAGCCGTATCGCACCTGAGGGCGGACCATGAACTTATTGATTAATAACGCGGGCTTTTTCCTGCAAGGTTTGCTGACCACCCTGGCGCTGGCTGGCGTGACGCTGGCCGGTTCGACCCTGATCGGCGTGCTGATCGGCGCCATGGCGAGTTCACGCTTCGCCCCGCTGCGCTGGCTGATGCGCGCATACATCGAACTGTTGCGCGGCATCCCGCTGATCGTGAACATCTTCTTTGTGTTTTTTGGCGCGCCGCTGCTGGGGCTGGATTTTTCGCCCTTTACGGCGGTCACCCTGGGTTTGTCGCTGTGGGGCGGCGCGAATGCCGCCGAACTGGTGCGCGGCGCGCTCAATGCCGTGCCGTTGCATCAGGTCAACAGCGCCCGGGCCCTGGGCCTCAAGGGCTGGGAGGTGCTGCTATTCATCAGCGGCCCGCAAGCCTTCAAACACGTGCTGCCCGCCTATGTCGGCCTGCTGACGCTGTTGCTGCAATCCACCACGCTGGGCGCTATCGTCGGCGTCGGTGAATTCTTCCGGGTCGGCCAACTGGTGGTGGAACGCACGTCGATGATGGACGGCTACAACCCGGCGCCAGCGGTGTATGCGCTGATCCTGCTGGTGTACTTCCTGCTGTGTTCGGTGCTCACCGCGCTGGGCCGACGCCTGGAACGCAAGCTCAAGCACGAACGCGTGGCGCTGGCCAAGGCGCCAGCAAACACGCCCGCGCTGACGCCCAACTGACGCTGACAGGAAGCCTCCCATGTCCGAGACAACTCACCTGCCCTTGCTGCGCCTGCGCGGTTTGCACAAGCGCTTCGGGACCCTCGAAGTGCTCAAGGGCATCGATCTCGAGGTACAGCCCGGCAGCGTCGTGGTCCTGATCGGGCCCAGCGGTTCGGGCAAGAGCACGCTGATCCGCATGCTCAACGGCTTGGTCCAGCCCGACCAGGGCACGCTGGAGCTGCGCGGCCAGAGCCTGAATATCCACAGCGAACGGGCTTGGCAAAAACTGCGTCTGGAAGTGGGCATGGTCTTTCAGGATTACACGCTGTTCCCGCACCTGAACGTGCTCGACAACATCACCCTGACGCCGGTGCGTCGCAAGCTCTGCAGCCTGGCCGAGGCGCAAGCCGACGCGCGCAAATTGCTCGCCAAAGTCGGTCTGGAGCACAAGGCCGATGCCTGGCCAAGCGAGCTGTCGGGTGGTCAGCAACAACGCGTGGCCATCGTCCGCGCCCTGGCCATGCGCCCCAAAGCCATGCTTTTCGACGAGCCCACCTCGGCCCTCGACCCGGAAACCATCGGCGATGTGCTCAAGGTCATGCGGGATCTCGCCGACGAGGGCATGACCATGGTGGTGGTGACCCACGAAATGCGTTTTGCCCGCGAAGTCGCGGATCAGGTGGTGTTCATGGCGGGCGGCAAGGTGGTCGAGCAGGCCCCGCCGCAGATCATGTTCACCGCCCCGGAGGACGCCCGCACTCGTCAATTCCTGTCTTCTTTCATCACTGCCGGAAACTGAGCCATGCCTTCGATCTATTCAGCCGACTTCAAGACCACGCCCTACTGGTGGGAGGCAGCCTCCCCGGAAACCCACAATGGCCCGCTGCCCGGGCGCGTCGAGATGCTGATTGTCGGCTCCGGCTTTTGCGGGATGGCGGCAGCTATCGAGCTGGCCCGGGGCGGCGTGCAAGTGCTGGTGATGGATGAACTGGCGATTGGCGCTGGCGGCAGCACGCGCACCGGCGGCATGGTCTCCAGCGGGCAGAAACTGGTGATCGGCGGCGCGGTCAAGGGCGTAGACGAAGCCCGCAAGGCGCGCTTGCTGAAAGACTCGCTGGCCTCGTTCGATTACCTGAAACGCTTTGTCGGCGAAGACCGCCTCGATGCCGATCTGAACATCAGCGGGCGTTTCTTTGGCGCGATCAGCCAGCGTCATTACCAACAGTTGTGCCGCGATGGCGAATTGCTACGCACCCACACCGGCGTGACCGTTCACGAAATCCCCAAGGCCCGCCAGGCCGAAGTCAGCGCCACCGAGTTCTACAAGGGTGGCATCGTCATCGATGAGTACGGCGGCTTGCATGCGGGCAAGTACCACGCGGCGCTGCGCAAGCTCGCGACGGCGCTGGGCGTGAAGTTCGCGTCCCATGCGCGGCTGGAAAAAATCGAAGAGCAAGGCATCACCAAGCGCGTCGTCACCAGCCGGGGCACCTTGATTGCCAAAACAGTGTTCATCGCCACCAATGGCTACACCTCGGACGCGACACCTTATCTGGGCAAACGGGTCATCCCGGTGCGCAGCTATCAGATCACCACCGAACCGCTGCCGACCGCGCTGATGGACGAAATCAACCCGCGTCGCCTGATGATCACCGACAGCCAGCGCGAAGTGATCTACACCCGACCTTCCCCTGACGGCACACGGGTGATGTTCGGCGCACGACCGGGTGCGTTCGAAATGAACGAACGCGAGGCCGCACCGCATCTGTACGCCAAGATGCTGGAGATCTGGCCGCAGCTGGAAGGCTATCAAGTCACCCATTGCTGGCATGGCCAGGTCGGCATGACCTTCGACAAGATCGCGCACATGGGCGAACACGACGGCAGCGAACATGCCGTGGGCTGCAACGGCAATGGCGTCGCCCTGATGACTTATCTGGGTTACCAGTTCGCCCGCAAACACTTGGGCACACTGGAGCAACCCTGCGAGTTCGATAATCCGCAGTTCCCCGGACACCTGCTGTACCAGGGCAAAGCGTGGTTCCTGCCCATCGTCAGCGGCTGGTATCGCGGCCTGGATTACCTGGATCGTCGCCGCAACTGAGGTCCGACAGGACAGCCGCAGAATGCCGCCTATACTGCAAGCCACCTACCTCCGAACCCGTCCCCCGGGCACGGAGGCCTGCATTTCCAACAATAAAAAGCAGAGGTGGAATATGGTCTGGCAGCAAGTCTACGATCCATTCGGTAATCCGGTGCTCTCCACGATCATGGCCGCCGTGCCAGTGGTGGTGATGCTCGCAGCCCTCGCGTTCTTTCACATCAAGGCACACATTGCCGCTTTATTGGCGCTGGCTTCGGCGCTATTGATCGCGATCTTCGCGTTTGGCATGCCCGCCACCATGGCCGGTTCGGCAGCGCTGTTTGGCGCCGCCAATGGCCTGCTGCCCATTGGCTGGATCGTCCTCAACATCATTTTCCTGCATCGTCTGACCACGGAGAATGGCTCGTTCAAGGTGCTGCAGGATTCACTGGCACGCATCACCGATGACCGACGCCTGCAATTGCTGTTGATTGCCTTCTGCTTTGGTGCGTTCTTCGAAGGGGCTGCAGGTTTCGGCACGCCTGTCGCGGTGACCGGCGCCATCCTGATCGGCCTGGGGTTTTCGCCCCTTGCGGCGTCGGGCCTGGCGTTGATCGCCAATACCGCGCCGGTGGCCTTCGGCGCATTGGGCACGCCGATCATCACCCTGGCCAAGGTGACCGGGCTGGATGAGATGGAGCTGTCGATGATGGTCGGCCGCCAGCTGCCGTTTTTCTCGGTACTGGTGCCGTTCTGGCTGATCTGGGCGTTTGCCGGCTGGCGCAAGATGCTGGAAATCTGGCCGGCGATTCTGGTCGCAGGCGTCAGTTTCGCCGTGCCGCAATTCGTCGTCTCCAACTACCACGGGCCGATGCTGGTGGATGTGATCGCGGCATTGATTTCCATGGCCTGCCTGACCGGTTTTCTCAGGGTCTGGAAACCGGCCACGATTCATACCTCGGCCGCTTTGTCGGGACGCGTGGACAACTCGCGAATCGATGAAGATCCGGATGAAAAACCCACCGCGACCTTTGCCACCGATGCCAAACCGGCGGTGATGCGCGCCTGGATGCCGTGGATCATTCTCACGGTGTTTGTCTTCGCCTGGGGCACGCAAAGCTTCAAGTCGATGTTTGACACTCGCCAGGCGATGAACGTGCAAACCGGCGCGGCCATGCTCGACCCGCAAGGCAAGCCGGTGCGCGAGGCCAATCCGTTCTTCTCGCCCGCCGTGACCTTCGGCACCCTGCATCAGCAAGTGGAAAAAGTCCCGCCTGTGGTGCCGCAGCCAAAAACCGAGGAAGCGGTGTACAAGTTCAACTGGTTCACCAGCACCGGCAGCGGCATCCTGCTGGCGGCGATTCTCGGTGGGCTGCTGATGGGTTATTCCATCCCGCAACTGGTCAGGCATTACCTGAAAACCATCTGGGTGGTGCGCTATTCGCTGATCACCATTGTGGCGATGCTCGCCTTGGGATTTCTGACGCGGTATTCAGGACTGGATGCGACCATGGGCCTGGCCTTCGCCGCGACCGGTATTTTCTATCCCATGTTCGGCACGCTGTTGGGCTGGCTCGGGGTTGCACTGACCGGCTCGGACACCGCTTCGAACGTGCTGTTTGGCGGCTTGCAACGGGTTACGGCCGAACAACTGGGGCTCAGCCCGGTGTTGATGGCCGCAGCCAACAGTTCCGGCGGCGTGATGGGCAAGATGGTCGATGCCCAGTCCATCGTCGTCGCCTCCACCGCGACCCGCTGGTACGGCCACGAAGGGGAAATCCTGCGCTACGTGTTCTTCCACTCCATCGTGCTGGCGATTCTGGTCGGTGGGCTGGTGACCTTGCAGGCGTATGTCGCGCCGTTCAGCGACATGGTGGTCGGCGGCCGCTGACCGACGGCGGGCTCAGGGATGAGCCAGCATCGCTGTCGCCAGCGCCGGGTCGCGGCCATACACATCCGGAACATAGAGCAGCTGGCCTTGGCTATCGACCTGGGCAGTCCAGTAGGTGAGCAGGATCGGCACAGGTTTGCTCAACCGGAATTCGTGGGTGATGCCAGTGGTGAGCAACACTTCGGTACGCTCCCGATCCGCAGGGCTCAGCAGCATGTCGCGCAGGAGCAGCGGTTGCTCGACCCGCACGCAGCCGGAACTGAAAGCGCGCGGGCCTTTGCTGAACAGTGCCTGACTGGGCGTGTCGTGCAGGTACACCGAATAAGGGTTGGGAAACCGGATGACGATCCTGCCTAGCGGGTTTTTTGGCCCGGCATCCTGGCGCAACAGGATATTGCCCGGATTGTCCCAATCGATGTCTTCAGCCGTCAGTGGGTTGCCGGCGAGGTCCAGCACTTGCAGGTTGTGTTTGAGCAGGAAGCCATGATCGCGGCGGATTTCCGGCAATTTGTCTTCGCGCAGAATAGTCGGTGGAATGGTCCAGGTCGGGTTGAGCGTCAAGCGGGTGACCACGGATTTGAGCAGCGGCGTCTGCCGTTCGGCACGGCCTACCTGCGTGCGGGTTTGCCAGACCGAAACGCCGCCCTTATAGACGCTCAATTGCGCCGCCGCCACGTTGACCAGCACGCTGTCGGGCTCCAGATCCTGGGCAAGCCAGCGAAAGCGCTCCAGGTTTATCCGCAGCTGTTCGCGGCGCATCGCCGGGCTGATGTTCAACTCATTCACCGTTCCCTGGCCAATGACGCCATCGGACTGCAGCGAATGATTGAGCTGAAAGCTTTTCACGGCATTCACCAATGCCGGGCCGTAAGCGTTATCCGGCCCGGCAAACGGGCTGCTCAGATAGCCTTCGCTGAACAGTCGCTGGGCCAATTGAGAAACCCGCGCATCCTGCATGTCGGGACGCAACAAGGGGCCGCTGTCGACGGGCTTCCAGTTGAGCAACGCCAATTGCCGCTGCTGGGCATAGACCCGACGCAGATTCTGGTACTGCTCCAGCATTGGCCGCGCCAGGCGAAACGCGCCGGCCATGTCCTGCAAACCGGGGCCGGCAATGGCCAATACTTGTGCCGGACGATCAAGGGTGACTTCCCGGGAGCGCCAAAGCGGCTCGAAACGCGCTTGCAGCAACCGGCCGTAACGCAGGTCCTGCAAGGCTTGCAGGTAATGCTGGCTGGTATTGAGGTCGGCGCAGACCGAGTCAGCAGCAGCCGGATCGGCGGGTCTGGTGTAGTCCGCCGGATTGAGACCGTCGTCGGCCAGTTGCCGAAGCTCGGCCTCCAATAGTGACAGGCGCCCCTGGACGGACCAGACCGGCAAGTAGCCCTGCTGCTGATAAAAGGCCTGCAACAGACTGAGCGCCGGCATGTCCAGACGCAAAGCCAGAACCGGGCATTGCACTGGCAATTGAGTGAGCGCCAATTGCACCGGGCTCTGTGGTTCGATGAGCCCGTCCTGGGCAATCGCGACCAATGGCGCAGCGAGCAAGCAGATGCTCAAGTAATATGCACGTTTTTTGACCAACTACTTCACTCCACTCCATGGCCGTCGATGTGACGGAATACCAACAGGAATCAGAAGCCGCTCACTGGCGAGGACTCCCTGCACATGCTGACCTTCATGCGCCGACTCTGTCTGGCAGCTATTACCCTATGCGCAACCTGCGGTCCAGCCCTCGCCGCCGGCAGCAATAATCAGATTCTTTACAGCAAGCTCACCAAAGCCGCCCCCGATCTCAACCCCACAGTACTGAAAAGTGCCCTGAATGCGGTGCAATGCGCAGTCAGCAGTGGTGACCGACAAGCCAAACATCTGGCCGTTATTGACTATTCCCAGCCCTCCACCGCTCGTCGGCTGTGGATCTTCGACCTCAGCAAACGCACATTAGTGCTGCGCGATCTGGTGGCCCATGGACAAAAATCCGGTGAGAACTTCGCCACGCAATTCTCCAATCGCATGGGCAGTTATCAGTCCAGCCTGGGCTTGTTCCGCACCCAGGAAAGCTATGAAGGCAGCCACGGTTACTCACTGCGCATGGACGGTCTTGAACCGGGTTTCAATGATCGCGCCCGTGATCGGGACATCGTGATCCACGCCGCTGATTATGTGAACCCGCTGTGGAGCGAGCGGCAGGGCCGTATCGGACGCAGCCAGGGCTGCCCGGCAGTACGCCCGCAAGTGGCGCGTCAGGTGATCGACAAACTCAAGGATGGCCAATTCATGTTCGCCTGGTACCCCGACCAGCGCTGGCTGAAATCCTCGGCATACCTGAATTGCCAGTCGCGGCAGATCGCCAGTTTGCCTGCTGCCAAGGGCGGTTAGCACTTCCGTTGTTTACGGCTTACTACGCCGCGGTCGCGACACCACGGACTCAATATTCTTGCGCCCGATGAGCTTCGGCGCTGCGGGCTGTTCGGAAGATTGCTCGTGCGCCAGCCATTTGAACATCACCAGACAATCGACCAATCCCAAACGCCCGTGGCGATAGGCGCGCGGCAGGCGACCGACCACGTCGAAGCCTAGTTTTTGCCAAAGCGCGACCGCCACTTCATTGCTCGACACCACGGAATTGAACTGCATGGCCAAAAAGCCCGCGTCGGTCGCAACGCGCTGAGAGTGTTCGCACATCAGGCGCGCGACGCCCTTGCCACGCGCGGCTTCGCTGACCATGTAACCGCAGTTGCAGACATGTTTGCCGGGACCGGCGGCGTTGGCCTTGAGGTAGTAGCTGCCCAGCAACTCGCCATCTTCTTCGGCGACGAAGGTGTGCAACGGCAGCTCCAGCCATAGCTGCAACGCCTGCTCCCGGGTCGTTTCCGGGTCATAGGCGTAAGTCTCTTGCGCGCTGACCACGGCGTGGAAAGTGGGCCAGAAGCGCTCGAAGTCTTCGGCAGTCATGGAGCGGATATGGATCATCAGAACAGCCTTGAACGATCAGTGAAGCGGCAATCTTCGGGATTCAGGCTGCGCTTGGCAAGCCGGCCGCTCGATGGCCGCTCAATCAGGCGCACAAGCCCATGGGCAAATTCGATCCGAGACCCTTATGATTGCTCCCATGACGACGCCTCTGCCGATTCGCCCACCCTGCCCGCCCGGCGCCTGCGATTGCGGGCGAGACTCGCTGCTGGAAACTCCGGGCGCGGATGTACGCGTGCTGTTCCTCAATCGCAGCGAAGAGAAGCGTCTGCTGGAGCGACTGGAGAACCTGCAGAGCCTTGCCGACTTGCAGCGCTTGCAGGGCCGGATTTATGAACAGCTGGGCGTGCGCGTGCATATCGAGCCGGGCTTCAACGAAGTGCGCACCATGCGCGGCATCGGCATCACGCTGAGTGAACGGCCGGGCCTGTGCCGCAAGACCCGGCAGTCGATCCCGGCGGCGATTCGCCGGGGGCTGGAAAAGCACCCGGAAATCGCCTACGAACTGCTCAACGCCAACGACCTGTTGCGCGATACCTGAACCTCAGCCCGCCGAATGCACACCGTCGGCTGTCGCCAATGGCGCCGGTTTCGCCGCAGGTTCCTTGAGCAGCGTGAAGTACGCCACCGCCGAACAGGCCGCAACCACGGCGCTGATCACGAACGCCGAGGAGAACGAGCCGCTCTGCTGCACGCTGAAACCGGTGAGAATCGGCGCGATGGAACCTGCCAGGTAGCCGCCGAAATTCTGGATCGAGCCGAACGATGCGACCCGCTCCGATGGCACGATGGTGTTGACGATCATCCACGCCGTGGCGCTGGAAATGTTGATGAAAAACATCGTCAGGCACAGCAACACCACACAGGCCACCACGTTGGTGGTGAACGCCACGATCAGGGTAAACAGCGCACCGCCGAGCAACCCCATGATCACCATCAGTTTGCGGCTGGCGAGCACTTTCATGCCTCGGGCAACCAGCTTGTCGCAGACCTTGCCGGCAACGATGGTGCCCAGCGCGCCGAACAGATACGCCAGCGAGACCACCCAGGCGGTGCGGTACAGGTCCAGGCCGTGCTCGCGTTCGAAGTAACCGGGCAACCAGGTCAGGTTGAGCCAGATCATGTAAATCACGCCCATAAAACCGAGAAAAGCACCCCACGTGTTGCGGTCCTTGAACAGCGCGGTCCAGCGCACTTTCGGCCCGGTACTTTGTTTGACCTGCGCGGGCACCGGCTCGGCGCGCCCGGTCTCGGCCATGTACTGCGCCTTGCTCTTGTAGAAGGCAAACCAGCAGGCGGCCAGGATCAGACCGATGATGCCGGTGAGCACGAACATGCCCCGCCAGCCCAGATGGACCATGAACAACGTCAGCAATGGCGGCGCCAGGCACGGCCCGATGCAGGTCGAGGACCAGACCCAGCCGGTTGCTGTGCCGCGCTCCTTGGTGTCGAACCACTCCGACAACGCTTTGGCCGCTGACGGGAACACCGGCGCTTCGCCAATCCCCAGCAGCACCCGCAAGCCAACCAGGTGTCCGTAGCTGCTAAACAGGCCGAACGCAGCCTGGGCGATCGACCAGACAATCAGCGAACCACCCAGCGCCAGCTTGCTGCCCAGACGATCGATCAACGCGCCGAGGGGCAACTGCGAAAACGCGTAGGCGACGGAAAAGGCCGACAGCATGATGCCCATCTGCATCGGGCTGATGGCCAGGTCTTTCTGGATGGAGGTGTTGGCGATGGACAGCGCACTGCGGTCCAGGTAGTTGACTACGCCAATCAGAAACAGGAACAGGATGGTCAGCGTCTTGTAGCTTTTTATTGTTCTCATGCGCGCCTCTGCTGAGCGGTTGACGCCCCTACCGTCGAGGTGGAGCGCCGGTCACTCTAGTGGGCGCAGCGGTAACTGCCCAATGACGAGATTCAATCAAACGATAACCAACGGTTATCAAGGCGTCTGGCGTGCGTTGCGCAGGGCATCGGCGCCCCTCAGCAGCTCTTCGATGAAGGCCTGGGCAGACCAGCCGGGCGTCTCGTTGCGTCGGGTAATAATCCCGTAGTCAGCCAGCACCAGAGGGAACGGCAGCGCCAGGCGCGTCAGGCGACCGGCCTGGATATCCGGCCCGACCATGGATTCAGCGAGCATCGCCACCATGGGCGCGGTTTGCAGCAGTTGCAGCGTGGTCTGCATTGAACTGGTTTCCACGGTATTTTCCGGCGTCTGCATGCCCGCCTCGGCGAAGGCGCGCTCCAGCCGGGCGCGCATTGGGGTGCCCGCTGGATACACGATCCACGGCCAGCTGCCGAGTTCGGCCAACGGTAATTCCCGCGCACCGGCCAGTGGATGCTGGCTGCCGGTGACCAGGCACAGCGGCTCCGGCGCCAGCGCCTGGAAGTCGAACAGCTTGCGATGGCTGTCCAGCGTGAACCGGGCGATGACCAAGTCCAGTTGCTTGTGTTCGAGCATGCTGAGCAGATTGGCGCTGGTGCCTTCCAGGACATCCAGCGCGAGCAGCGGCCAACGTTGCTTGATGCCGACAATCGCGGCCGGCAGCGCCACCGAGGTAGGTGCGAAAATGGTGCCGATCTTCAGCAGACCGTGCCCGCCCTGACGCAGATGATTGATCTGACCCACGAAATGCTCGGCATCATTGAGGGCGATCTGCGCGTAGCGAGCGACATGGCTGCCCAGATCGGTGGGCGACATGCTGCGCGGCAACCGCTGAAACAAGTCAAAGCCGAATTGTTTCTCGACCTCGCGGAGCATTTTGCTCACCGCCGGCTGGCTGATATTCATCGCCTGCGCCGTGGCGTGCATGTTCTGCGTACGGGCCAGGGTATCGATCAAGACCAAGTGGCGGAACCTCAGCCAATTGCACAGCTGTTTGAAGCCGACGTCCGCCATCCGATAACCTCCAGTTATTAAGCCTTGAGAATATCTCATTGGAGATTATCGGCAAGTCGCCCTACGGTTATGTCCGGCGTATTTAATAACAACAACGGATATCCCCATGAACCTCGCCAACAAACGCGTTTTGATTACCGCAGCGGCACAAGGCATTGGCCGTGCTTCGGTCCTGGCTTTCCAGCAAGCGGGGGCCCAGGTGATCGCCACCGACCTGCACATTGAAGCGTTGCAGGACATCCCCGGCATCCAGGTTTTGCAGCTGGACGTGACCCAGCCTTCGGCCATTGATGCCATTGCCCAACAGGTGGGCACGCTGGACGTGCTGTTCAACTGTGCAGGCTACGTGCACAGCGGCGCGTTGCTCGATTGCGACGAACAGGCCTGGCAGTTCTCCTTCGACCTCAACGTTACCGCCATGTACCGGATGATTCGCGCGTTCCTGCCCGGCATGCTCGCGGCTGGCGGCGGCAGCATCGTCAACATGGCCTCGGTGGCTTCCAGCGTGAAAGGCGTGCCCAACCGTTTCGCCTACACCGCCAGCAAAGCCGCAGTGATCGGTCTGACCAAATCAGTGGCCACCGATTACGTCAGCAAAGGCATTCGCTGCAACGCCATCTGCCCCGGCACGGTGGACTCACCTTCCCTGCGCCAACGTATTGCTGAACAGGCGCGCGCCCAAGGCCGTACGGAAACGGAGGTCTATCAGGCGTTTGTTGATCGCCAACCCATGGGCCGCATCGGCACGGCTGAAGAAATCGCCCGCCTCGCCCTGTATCTGGCCAGCGACGCCAGTGCCTACACTACCGGCGGCGTGCATGTCATCGATGGTGGCATGAGCGTCTGATCCCTTCTTCAACTCCATTCAGGATTCTTCTATGAAACTGCTGCGCTATGGCGATAAAGGCCAGGAAAAACCAGGGCTGCTGGACGCCCAGGGACAGATTCGCGATTTGTCGGCTCACATTACTGATTTGGCCGGCAAGGCTCTGGAGCCTTCCAGCCTGGATGCACTGAGCAAGCTCGACGTTGCCAGCTTGCCTTTGGTGAGTGGCTCGCCACGCATCGGCGCGTGTGTCGGCCAGGTCGGCAAGTTCATTTGCATTGGCCTCAACTACGCCGATCACGCGGCAGAATCGAACATGCCGGTCCCCAGCGAACCGGTGATTTTCAATAAATGGACCAGCGCCATCAACGGCCCGAACGATGACGTGCAGATCCCGCGCGGCTCGACCAAAACCGACTGGGAAGTCGAGTTGGGCGTGGTGATCGGCAAGGGCGGTCGCTACATCGAAGAGAGCAACGCCATGGACCACGTCGCGGGCTACTGCGTCATCAACGACGTGTCCGAGCGCGAATGGCAGCTTGAACGCGGCGGCACCTGGGACAAAGGCAAGGGTTTCGACACCTTCGGGCCTATCGGTCCATGGCTGGTGACCCGCGACGAGATCAGCGACCCGCACCAGCTGGATCTCTGGCTGGAAGTCGATGGCCATCGCTATCAGAACGGCAACACCCGCACCCTGGTGTTCCAGATTCCTGCGCTGATTGCCTACCTCAGCCGCTGCATGTCGTTGCAACCGGGGGACGTCATTTCCACCGGCACGCCACCGGGCGTGGGCCTTGGCGTGAAGCCCGAGCCGGTGTTCCTGCGCGCAGGCCAGGAAATGCGCCTGGGCATCGCTGGTCTCGGCGAACAGCGCCAACGCACGGTGCAGGCTGACTGACCGACCCTGCTCTGTTGGAGCGACCGGGTCAGGTGTTTTTCATTCAACAATAAAAAGGAGTGACACATGCGGATCCTCATCACCGGCGGCACGGGTTTTATCGGCAAACAACTGGCCGAGCGTTTGCTGGCCCTGCGCAACCTGACGTTCGAAGGTCAGGCGCCACAGGTCATTGAGCGCATCGTGCTGTTCGACGCCTTTGCCGGCGAACACCTGCCCACCGACCCGCGCATCGAACTGGTCACCGGGGATATCGCCGATCCAGACGTGGTGGCGCGGGTTACCGATGGTGTGGATCTGGTCTGGCATCTGGCAGCGGTGGTCAGTTCGGCTGCCGAGGCTGATTTCGATCTGGGCATGCAGGTCAATCTGCACGGCCTGATGACGCTGCTGGAAACCCTGCGCCAACAAGGCAACACGCCGCGATTTGTCTACGCCAGCGGCTTCGCGGTATTCGGCGGCAAGCTGCCGGAAGTCGTCAACGACGACACCGTGCTGACACCGAAATCCTCTTACGGCATGCAAAAAGCAGTGGGCGAGCTGTTGGTGGCGGACTATGCCCGCAAGGGTTTTGTCGACGGCCGCGTATTGCGCCTGCCCACTGTCGCCGTGCGTCCCGGCAAGCCGAACAAGGCCGCCTCGACTTTCTTCAGTTCGATCATTCGCGAGCCGCTGGTGGGGCAAACCGCCGTCTGCCCGGTGCGACCGGATACGCAGGTTTATCTCACCTCGCCGCGCCGGGTGATCGAAGCAATGTTGCACGCCATGCTGCTGTCCCCCGAGACGCTGGGCGATGAACGCATCATTCCCCTGCCCGGCGTGACCACCACTGTCGCCGAGATGGTTGCGGCCCTGCAGCGCGTGGCCGGTGCCGACGTGGTCAAGCTGATTCGCTGGGAACCGGACGCCACCATTCAGCGGATTGTCGAGGGCTGGCCCAGCAAAGTCGACGCACCCCGCGCCCGCGCCCTGGGTTTTAACGCCGACGCTGACTTCGACGCCATCATCCGCGCTCATATCGAGGACACCGCTGCTGGCTAGCGGCTAGTCACGACTCACGCTTCACCTTTCGATAACAACAAAAATAACGAGGCTGTGCGCCATGATCACACCACATCCCGATGTCTCGGACATCGAACAACAAACCATCAAACGCGTAACCCGGCGCTTGATTCCCTTCCTTGTCCTGCTGTTTGTGGTGGCCTTTCTGGACCGCAACAATGTCGGCTTTGCCGCGTTGCGCATGAACGAGGACATCGGCATCAGCCAGACCATTTACGGGCTGGGCGCGGGGATTTTCTTCCTCGGTTATTTCATGTTCGAAGTGCCGAGCAACATTTTGCTGCACCGCTACGGCGCCCGGGTCTGGATCGCGCGGATCATGGTCACCTGGGGGATTATTGCCGGGGCCATGGGCTTTCTACAGACCGCCGGCCACTTCATCACCTTGCGCGTGTTGCTCGGCATCGCCGAAGCGGGCTTTTTCCCCGGCGTGATTTACCTGCTGTCGCTGTGGTTTCCGGCGCGCTACCGGGCGCGGATGATCGCTTCGTTTTACCTGGGCGTGCCCATTGCGCAAATCGTCGGCGCGCCGCTGTCGGTGGGCCTGATGCAGCTGGGCGATGCCTGGGGTTTCGTCGGCTGGCGCTTGATGTACATCGTCGAAGCGGTCCCAGCCCTGATCCTTGGCGTGGTCTGCTATTTCTACCTCACCGACCGCCCGGCCGATGCCCATTGGCTGACCGCCGAGCAGCGTAACTGGTTGATCAAGACCCTCGAACAGGAAGAGCGCAACAAACCGTTGGTGGTGGGCGTGCAACCGACCAAGGGCCAGATGATTCGCAAGGCGCTGGCCAGTCGTCAGGTGTGGATGCTCGCTCTGGTGTACTTCGGCATCACCTCGGGCTCCAACGCCATGAACTTCTTCCTGCCGACCGTGCTGGCGTCGTTTCGCGCCTCGTTCGGGCTGGAGATCGGCCTGATGCAGAACGGCTTGATCACCGCTGTTCCATACGCCGTCGCGGCTGTAGCGATGATCTGGTGGAGCCGCCGCTCCGACCGTTTGCAGGAACGTCACTGGCATGCGGGCGGCGCGGCGATGCTCGCCGCTGCGTCCATTGCCCTGGCGCTGTTGATCAATCAACCGTGGATCATCGTCATCGGTTTCATCCTGCTGGCCATGGGCGTGTACAGCGCAATCAACGTGTTCTGGGCCGTGCCCGGACAAGTGCTGACCGGCGTCGGCGCCGCAGCCGGGATTGGTTTGATCAACTCCATCGGTAACCTCAGCGGTTTCACCGGCCCTTACCTGACCGGGTTCCTGTTCAACGTGACCGGCAGCTACACGCCGGGCTTCTTGATCATTGCCGCACTGGTCGGCGCCGGTGGGCTGGGCATGGTGTTGATGCCGCGTAACCCGAAGCCGCTGATCGACACGAAAAGCGCCACCACTGACGCCTTGGGAGACAAGGCATGACCCTTGAAACCGTGGCCTTCATCGGCACCGGCATCATGGGCAAGCCCATGGTCCGCAACCTGCTGCAGGCCGGTTATCCGGTACAAATCTGGAACCGCTCGGCAGCCAAGGCGGCGGAACTCGCCACTCACGGCGCGAAGGTTTTCCAGTCCGCCGCGCAGGCGGCAAACGGTGCAAAAGTACTGATCTGCATGCTCAGCGACGGTCCGACTTGCGACCAGGTTCTGTTTGGCGAAGGCGGCGCCGCACTGGCGCTGGCCGAAGGTGCGCTGCTGATCGTGATGAGTTCGATCCCTGTGGAAACCGCCGTCGAACACGCCCGCTTGTGTGCGGCGCAAGGGCTGCGCTACCTCGACGCGCCGGTGTCCGGTGGCGAACGCGGCGCCCGTGAAGCCAGCCTGGCAATCATGGTCGGCGGCGACGCAGCGGCGTTCGAACAGGGCCGCGCTGTCCTGGCTGCCATGGGCCGCCCGGTGCATGTCGGCCCGGCCGGGACGGGGCAGCTGTCCAAGCTGGTCAACCAGTTGATCGTCGCCAGTACCATCGCCACCGTCGCCGAAGGGCTGTTGCTGGCCGAACGCGGCGGGGCCGATCCGGCAAAAGTCCATCAAGCGCTGCTTGGCGGCTTCGTCGACTCGCCGATCTGGCGCCAACATGGCCAACGCATGCTCGACAACGACTTCACCCCCGGCGGCGCTGCCAAATGGCAACTCAAGGACACTCACACCGCTCTCGCCCAAGCCCGAGCCCTGGGCCTGACGCTGCCCGTGGCCAATCTGGTCGACGGACTGTTCCAGAAGATGGTCGAGGCCGGTGACGGCGAACTTGATCACGCCGGACTGATCCGCCAGCTACGCCGCGACAACCCATTGCCTGAATAACTTGCTGGAGCCTGTCATGACCGATTCAACCCCACGCCGCCTGCGCAGTCAGCAGTGGTTTGACGATCCCAGCCACGCCGACCTCACTGCGTTGTATGTGGAACGCTACATGAACCAGGGCCTGACCCGCGCCGAACTGCAATCGGGGCGACCGATCATCGGCATTGCCCAGACCGGCAGCGACCTGACGCCCTGCAACCGCCACCACATCGAACTGGCCAAACGGGTCAAGGACGGCATTCGCGACGCAGGCGGCATTCCGATGGAATTCCCCGTCCACCCGATTGCCGAGCAGTCGCGCCGCCCTACCGCCGCCCTGGACCGTAACCTCGCGTACCTGGGACTGGTGGAAGTGCTGCACGGCTATCCCCTCGATGGCGTAGTGCTTACCACTGGCTGCGACAAAACCACGCCGGCCTGCCTGATGGCTGCGGCGACTACCGATCTGCCGTCCATCGTGCTCTCCGGCGGGCCGATGCTCGACGGCTGGCACAAGGGCCAGCGCATCGGTTCGGGCACCGTGCTGTGGCATGCGCGCAATCTGCTCAGCGCGGGTGAAATCGACTACGAAGGCTTCATGACCCTGACCACCGCGTCGTCGCCTTCGGTGGGTCACTGCAACACCATGGGCACCGCCCTGTCGATGAACGCCTTGGCCGAGGCTCTCGGCATGTCGTTGCCAGGCTGCGCGAGCATTCCCGCGCCTTACCGCGAGCGCGGGCAGATGGCCTATGCCACGGGTCTGCGCATTGTCGATCTGGTTCGCGAAGACGTGCGTCCGTCACACATCATGACCCACGCCGCCTTCGAAAACGCCATCGCCGTCGCCTCCGCTTTGGGCGCTTCCACCAACTGTCCGCCGCATCTGATTGCCATCGCCCGCCACAGCGGCATCGACCTGTCGCTGGAAGACTGGCAGCGCGTTGGTGAAGACGTGCCGCTGCTGGTCAATTGCATGCCCGCTGGCGAATACCTCGGTGAAGGCTTCCACCGTGCGGGCGGCGTCCCGGCGGTGATGCATGAACTGGACAAGGTCGGCCGCCTGCACCGTGATTGCCAATCGGTGAGCGGCCGAACCATGGGCGAAATCGTTGTAGACGCTGTGACCGGCGACCGCGACGTCATCCGTACCTGGGAAGATCCGCTCAAGCACCGCGCTGGTTTCATTGTGCTCAGCGGCAACTTTTTCGACAGTGCGATCATGAAGATGTCGGTGGTGGGCGAAGCCTTCCGCAGCACCTACCTGAGCGACCCGCTGCAACCTAACTGCTTCGAAGCGCGGGCCATCGTGTTCGAAGGCCCGGAAGACTATCAGGCCCGAATCAACGACCCGACCCTGGATATCGACGAGCGCTGCATCCTGGTGATTCGCGGCTGCGGCACCGTTGGCTATCCCGGCAGCGCCGAAGTGGTGAACATGGCGCCGCCGTCCGCGCTGATCAAGGCCGGTATCGACTCGCTGCCGTGCCTGGGCGACGGTCGCCAGAGCGGCACTTCCGCCAGCCCGTCGATCCTCAACATGTCCCCGGAATCCGCTGTGGGCGGCGGCCTTTCGCTGCTGCGCACCGGTGACCGGCTACGCGTCGACCTCAACGCACGCAGCGTCAATCTGTTGGTGGACGAGGTCGAACTGGATGTCCGCCGCCAGGAACCGCTGCCCGCCCTCGCCCCCTCGCAAACCCCATGGCAGGAACTGTACCGGCAACTGGTCGGCCAGCTGTCCACCGGCGGTTGCCTGGAACCGGCCACGCTGTACTGGCGCGTCATCCCGGAAAACGGCACCCCGCGCCATTCTCACTGAACCCAAGGATCAGCCTTATGCAAGCGTTGCAATTGACGATTGGAAATACCCTGCCCGATGACTGGCAACGCGCGACGCTGGTCGGTCGCGTGTGGCTGCCGGGCGAACTGGGCGGGCCGGCCGTGGTGGTGCTGCGTGATGGTGAAGTTATTGACTGCACCGCATGCTTCCCGACTCTGAGCCAGCTGTTGAACAACGAATCGCCGCTGCAGGCGGTTCGCGACGCCACTGGCACCTCGCTGGGCACGAT